>Ga0134127_10000498_pt1 | contig 36718 bp, 26 predicted proteins | sample KB31753_FD_96459 | JGI IMG/M metagenome (GOLD analysis project Ga0134127, IMG submission 96459) | Terrestrial soil microbial communities with excess Nitrogen fertilizer from Kellogg Biological Station, Michigan, USA - KB3-175-3 | ecosystem: Environmental > Terrestrial > Soil > Unclassified ...
GTGGATAGGCCGCGAGCAGCGCCGGCGCGAGAGGCTCGCCGGCGACGCAGATGGCGGTGGCGAGCGCGTCAGCGGCCGTCGCCCGCGGACCAATCACTGTCACGTCGATGAGAGTGTTTGCGCTCGCGCCGGTCCGCGGATCGAACAGATGGTGATAGCGCCCGCTCTCCTCGAACGTCGTGCCGTATCCCCCGGACACGGCGAGCGCCACGTTCTCGAGATCGATGACGCGGTCGATGCTGCCGGCGTTCCTGCCGTCGCGGATGCCGATGCGCCACGGGCGTCCATCGGGGTGGCCGCCGATGGTGCGGTATTCGCCGAGATTGACCACGGCGCTCTCGAAGCCTTCGTTGCGCAGCAGGTCGGCGACGACGTCCGTGATGTAGCCCTGGGCGATGCTGTTCAGCGTGATGGCCATGCCGGGGCGCGTGAACCCGATCGCCTTCGCGCCGTTGTCGATCCGCCGGAAATCCACCAGCGCCTGTGCAACATCGCGCGCGCGCGCCGCGATGTCAGGCTGGACCTCGGTCCGCGACCAGAAGTGCGCCTCGTAGAGTCGCCACAACGGCTGCACCGAAATGTCGAGCGCGCCGCCGCTCAGCACACCGAGGCGTTGGCTCTCCTCGACCAGGGTGCGCAGCTCGGGCGACGGCTTCGTCAGCCTCCCCGCGCCGTTGAGGCGCGAGACTTCGCTGTCGGGCCGATAGAGGCTGAAGATTTTTTCGAGACGATCGATCTCCTGGCGCACCCGCAGGATCGTCCGGCGGGCGAACGCGGCGTCGGGGTGCCACAAGGTGATCTCCGACAGCGCGCCAAGCACGTCGCCATTCCAGCTGTGCAACCGCGGCTTCGGCGCGCTCGCGCGCACCGCCGCGATCATCGGCGGCAGGCCGGCAACGGCCGCCACGATGCGCAGGAGACGACGGCGCGTCAGGCGGCCGGTGGGCAGCGGGCAGCCGTCCATTTTCGCTTCAGGCATTGTTCACCCCGACATCGAGCGGCTTGACGAGCCTGGCGGCGCGCACCAGCGGCAGGCACCGCGTGTCGTCGTAGTACTCGACCTGGCAATCGAGGCACTGAAAGCACTCGCTCGTGACGATCCTGCCGCTCGGCTCGATCGCGCCGACCGGACACGCGTGTTCGCAGAGGTGGCAGGGGTTGCCGCACTCGGGACGCCGCTTGAGCAGGTTGAGCAGGTGCAGGCGATCGAGGAATGCGAGCAGGCCACCCAGTGGACAGAGGAAGCGGCAGTACGCCCGCTCCGAGAACAGCCCCACGGCGAGCACCGCGCCGGCATAGAGCACATACGGCCAGGCGCGCGTGAACTTCGTGGTGATCGCCGTCTTGAACGGCTCGATCTCCGACGCGGTCCCCGCCGCGTCGATCTGCGTCACGATCAACACCAGCACCGCTGCGGCTGTGACGTACTTACACATCCACAGACGCTTCTCCAGCGCGACGGGCGGGTTCCATTGCGGCACGCGCAGCGCGCGCGAGAGCTGGCCGAGCAGCTCCTGCAGCGCCCCGAACGGGCACAGCCAGCCGCAGAACACACCGCGTCCGATCAACACCAGCGAGACGAGCGTGTAGCCGGCGACGATGACCATCAGCGGCTCGGCAAGGTAGAAGCCAATCCCGGCACGAGCGATCGGCGCCCTGACGTAGTTCACGACGTTGACGATCGAGAGCTGCACACCGGCGGTCCAGCCAAGCCACACGAGGACGACAGCGAGAAATCCGGTGCGCACGAGCCGGTGAGCCACGCGAGAGCGCGCGAGCGTCGCCTGGAACATGAAGATCAGCGTGAGCACCGCCAGGAGCGCGGCGAGGATCGCGATGTCGACCCGCGCCTCGTTCCAGGCCTCGACCCAGGGGGCGACCGGCGGCGGCAGCTCGAGCTCTGGCTCCGCAACGACCTGAGGCTGCGGCTGCGGCGGCGCCTGCGGCTGCGCCTGCGACGGCGGCGCGGGGACACGGCGGTCCGGGACCTGCACGACGTAGGCGTCCGGAATCTTGTAGTCGAGGCCAAACGGCACGGTCACCGGCGGCGTGCCGGCGCTGTTGACCAGGACTTCCAGTCGCCACGGCTTGACAGGATCGAAGCCGCCGTTGGCCCGGAGCGCGAAGACGCCCGCCAGCTGCTGCGCCTCGATGGGCGTGGCGTACGAATAATCGTTCTGCACGAAGCCGAACGTCTTCCCGCCCTGAACCACGCGCAGGCGATCGAAGCGGTTGCCCTCGGACTCGCGGAAGTACCTGGTGCCGAGAAAATCGTACGGGCCGTTCGAGGCGACATAGATCGCCTGGGCGCCGCGCGGCAGCTCGCGCCTGTAGTCCTCGAATTTCAGCAGCCCGAGCAGGTTGCCGCCGATGGCGGGCGGCGTGGCGAGCGCCGTCAGGAATTCGATATAGAGGTCGTCGGCCGCTCCGAGCGGCCAATCGAGCTTGACGTCCGTCACGCCCGCAGCAGCGAGCGCGGTTGCCACCTCGCCGGAGGTGACGCGTCTTCGCAGGACGGCGCCCTCGGCGACGAGATCGTTCCACGGCTTGATGCTGAAGCTCTCGAGGTCGAGGGCTGGAACGGTCGCCGCGCTGACCGGGGCCGTCGCGGCCGCCGTGGCCGGCGTCGCCACGGTCTCCGCGCTTCGCGCAACGCGCGGGCGCAGCACCAGCCCGGCGGTGGTGATGACGGCGGCGCGCATCGCGCGCGCGCTGATGGTGGCGCCGTCGACATAGTCAGGGGGCAGCGCGTTGGTGCCGCCGCGCAGCGGCCGGCCGGCCTCGCGGGCCAGCAGCGTGTCGAGCTGGCGCTGGCGCACGCGGTCGTGGACGATCATCGACTCTTCGTGGAAGACGACCTTGGCCCCCGTGATGCGGCCGCCCAGATCCACCCCGGCTATGACGTCGAACGGCGTCGTCGAATAGCCCGGGGCGGCGATGATGTCGAGGGTCGAAAACAGATAGGCGACCACCGTATCGCCCTTGAAGACCGCGATCGCCGGCGGCGAGCCTTCCTCCATCCCGAGGCGTTCGGCGCCCGGGTACACCACCGCCAGCACTTCGGGCGTCAGCCGTTCGCGCAGCTTGCCCCGCTCGGCCGTGGCAGGGGCGGCGAAGACGAGTGTTATCAAGGCGATGCAGAGGGCGCGCACCCATGCCGACACAGCCGGCGCAAGCGCCGTTTGCCGTGCATATTGCGTTGTAATCGGGTACTGGTTGGGTGTAACCTGCGCTGTCAACTGACCCGTTTGCCGGTGGGAGGGAGCGAGCATGATTCGACTCCGTGCAGTGACCCCACTAGGAATGATGTTACTGGCGGGCGCGGTGTTCTGTTCCGCCGTAACACTATCGGCGCAAAATTCCCCAACGCAAAATCCCTCTACCCGGAATTCCCCGGCGCAGGATTCCCCCTCCGCGGCGACTCGCGCGACGCTCGATAGATTCTGCGTTGCCTGTCACAGGGGTGACATGCCGGTGGCAGGACTGCGCCTCGACACCTTCGACGCCGCGAGCTTCGAGACCAACGGCGCGACGTGGGAAAAGCTGGCGCGCAAGCTGCGCAACCGCGAGATGCCGCCTGCCGACATGCGGCGCCCCGACGAGGCCACCTACAACGCGCTCGTGGAGTATATCGAGGGCGGGCGCGACCGCCTGGCGCAGGCGAAGCCCAATCCCGGACGCCCCACGCTCCATCGCCTCAACCGAACGGAGTACGGAAACACCGTCCGCGATTTGCTCGGCCTGGAGATTGACGTCGCGGACATGCTGCCGGCGGACGACATCGGTTACGGCTTCGACAACATCGGCGACGTGCTGCAGGTTTCGCCCGTGCTGCTCGAACGATACCTGTCCACGGCGCGCAAGATCAGCCGCACCGCGGTGGGCGACACCACGATGCCCGTCTCCTATCAGACCTATGACGTTCCTCATCGGATGATTCAGGCCGACCGCCTCGGCGAAGACGCGCCGGTGGGCTCGCGCGGCGGCGCCATCGTGCGCCACCTGTTCCCGGTGGACGGCGAGTACGAGATTTCGGTCACCCTGGCGCGGAACCGTGACGACGAATATCTGGGCCTCGCGCGCGAGCGCAAGGTCGATCTCAGGCTCGACGATCAGCGGCTCCAGCTGTTCACCGTTGCGGCCAACCCCAAGAAGGTCGTGCTCGGCGCCGGGACCCCTCCCGACGCGCACATGAAGATCCGCGTGCCGGTGAAGGCCGGCACCCGCGAACTGGCCGCGACGTTCCTGAAGGACACGCTGATCAAGGAAGGCATCATCGACCGGATCCGCGGCGACGACGTGCTGACGTACTTCGAAGGCATCGGCAGCATCACGGTGGCCGGTCCGTTCAACGTGCAGGGGTCGGGTAACACGGTCACGCGCAACAGGATCTTCATCTGTCATCCCGCCGCGGCCGCCGAGCAGGAGGCGTGCGCGAAGAGGATCCTCACCAATCTTGCGCACCATGCCTACAGGCGTCCGGTACGTGACGGCGACACGACCCAACTGCTCACGCTCTACAGGGAAGGCGCGAAGAGCGGCGGCTTCGAGTCGGGCGTGAGGCTGGCGCTGCAGAAGATCCTGGTGTCACCCGACTTCCTCTTCCGCGCGGAAGTCGATCCGGCAGGCGTGGCGCCCGGCACCGTCTACAAGATCAGCGACATCGAGCTGGCCTCGCGCCTGTCCTTCTTCCTGTGGAGCAGCATTCCCGACGACCAGCTGCTCGCCGTGGCCGAGAGCGGGCGCCTCTCCGACCCGTCCGTCCTCCAGGCCCAGGTCAAGCGCATGCTGGCCGATCCGCGCTCGGAGGCGCTGACGACGAACTTCGCCGGCCAGTGGCTGTACCTGCGCAACGTCGCGAGGATCTCACCGGATCAGACGAACTTTCCGGACTTCGACGACAACCTGCGCGCCGCGCTGCGGAAGGAAACCGAGCTGCTGATCGAAAGTCAGATGCGGGAAGACCATCCGGTCACCGACCTGCTGACGTCGGATTACACCTTCCTCAACGAGCGCCTCGCCCAGCACTACGGGATCAAGGGTGTCTACGGTCCCGAGTTCCGACGCGTCAAGCTCGAAGACCCGAACCGGTACGGACTGCTCGGCCAGGCCAGCATCCTGGCGGTGACCTCGTATCCGAACCGGACGGCGCCGACCATCCGTGGAAAGTGGGTGCTGGAGCAGCTGCTGGGCTCTCCGCCGCCGCCTCCCCCGCCCAACGTGCCGTCGCTGAAAGATGATGCGACGACCCAGACCCTGACCATGCGCCAGCGCATGGAACAGCACCGGGCCAATCCGACGTGCGCCGCGTGCCACCGCCTGATGGATCCGCTCGGCTTCGCGCTGGAGAACTTCGACGGTCTCGGCAGCTGGCGCGTCTCCACCGCGCCCGGGGCGGGACCGATCGATGCGTCCGGTGTCACGCCCGACGGCACGGCGTTCAGCGGGCCGGCGGGCCTGCGCAACGTCCTGATGAAGAAGCAGGACATGTTCGTGCAGACCTTCACGGAGCGGCTGCTGACCTACGCGCTGGGTCGTGGCGTGGAAGAGTACGACTACGCGGCTCTGCGCACCATCAGGCGCGAGGCTGCGGCGGACAATCAGAAGTGGTCATCCATCATTTTGGGCATCGTCAAGAGCACGCCATTTCGAATGAGGAGGGCTAGCGATGGTGATCTTTAAGACAGCGATTCCCCGGCGCACGTTCCTGCGCGGCGTGGGGGCCACGCTTGCCTTGCCCGTGCTCGACGCCATGACGCCGGCCTTCGGCGCCCCGGCGACACGGCCGACCCGCATGGTGTTCATGCAGACCCCGAACGGGATCTTCAACTTGAACGGCGAGTGGACGCCCAAGACCGTCGGCTCCAACTTCGAGCTGACGCGGACGCTCGAGCCGCTCGCGGCCTTCAAGGACCGCATGGTGGTGATATCGGGCCTCGACAGCCAGCAGGCCGCGGGCCTCACGGGCGAAATCGGCGGCGACCACCCGCGCGCGTGCACGGCCTGGTTGACGGGCACGCACGCCAAGATGACGTCGGGCGCCGACCTGCACGCCGGCATATCCGCCGACCAGATCGCAGCCAGGGAGTTCGGCAAGTACACGCAGCTCGCCTCGCTGGAGATCGGCCTCGAAGCGCCCGAAATCGTCGGCGCCTGCGAGTCGGCCTACGGCTGCGCGTACTACGACACGATCTCGTGGCGCAACGAGACGACGCCGCTGCCGATGGAGAACCGGCCGCGCGCCATCTTCGAGCGCCTGTTCGGCGACGCCGGCACCGATCCGAAGGTGCGGCTGGCCTTCCGGGAGGAAGACCGCAGCATCCTCGACGCCATCAGCTCGGACATCAAGGGGATGCGCCTCAAGGTCGGCGGCACGGACCGCGGCAAGATCGATCAGTACCTGGATGCCGTCCGCGACGTGGAGCGGCGCATCCAGCTGGCGGAGAAGCAGGGGCACCTCGAGGTGAACATGGGAAGCCCCGTCGGCGTCCCGGAAGTCTTCTCCGACTACTTCAAGCTGATGGCCGATCTCATGGTCCTGGCGTGGCAGACCGACATGACGCGCGTCATCACGTTCCAGATGGGCCATGAAATGAGCGGCCGCGCCTATCCCGAGCTGGGATTCGGCGACGCCCATCACCCCTGCACGCATCACCAGGGCGACAAGGAGAAGCAGGAGAAGACGACGAAGATCAACATCCTCCACACGAAGATGTTGTCGTACTACCTCGGCAAGCTGCGCGACACCAAGGACGGCGACAGCTCGCTGCTGGATCACTCGATGGTCCTCTACGGCGCCGGGCTGAGCGACGCCAACCTGCACCTCTATACCGACCTCTCGCTGGTGCTCGTGGCCGGTGGCGTGGCCGGCATCAAGGGTGGACAGCACGTCCGGTATCCGACCCGCACGCCGATGGCCAACCTGCTCCTCACGATGCTGGACAAGGCAGACGTTCCGCGCGTGGAGAAGCTGGGCGACAGCACGGGAAGGCTGGACCTGCCGACCACGTAACGGGGGGCCACAGCGCGGCTTTCGCCAGGGGTCCCCGCGAGCGCGGGGACTTCCTGGTCGCAGACGAAACACGATGATGCGGAGAATGGCGATGAACATGAGAGCAACGATCCTGACGGCGCTCATGGGCTCCATGATGTGTGCCGGCGCCGCGGTTGCCGCGGGCGCGGGCGACGCGTCGCTCGTGACTGCCGCGAAGCAGGGCGACCGCGCAGCCGTACAGTCGCTGGTGAACGCTGGCGCGAAGCGCGCCGTCGCGGGGGCCGAAGGCACCGCCGCGCTCGTCTGGGCGGCCACCCGCAACGACCTGGCGATGGCCGTCATGCTGCTGCGCGCTGGCGCAAACGTGAAGTCCGCGAACGAATTCGGCGCGACGCCGCTCTATGCGGCGGCGGCGCACGCGGACCCGGCGATGACGGAGAAACTGCTGGCGGCAGGCGCCGACGCCAATACGCCGCTGGCGTCGGGCGAGACGCCGCTGATGGAAGCGGCGCGCCGGGGCAACATGGCGACGGTGCGCGCGTTGTTGTCGAACCACGCAAACCCCAACGCCGCGGAATCCAACGGCGGACAGACCGCCCTGATGTGGGCGCTCTCGGAACGTCAGTCCGCGGTCGTCGAGGAACTGATCAAAGGCGGCGCCGACGTTCGCGTGGCGTCGAAAAGCGGCTTCACGCCGCTGATGTTCGCCGCCCAGCAGGGCGATGAGACCAGCGCCCGCATCCTGCTGCGCGCCGGCGCGAAACCGGATGACGCACAGCCGAAAACCGGGCTGACGGCCTTGATGATCGCCAGTGCCATGGCGAACGCGAAGGCCGTGGATGCACTGCTCGACAACGGCGCCAATCCCAACCTGGCAGATGCCAGCGGCTACACCTCGTTGCACCGCGTCGTGCGGGATTCCGATTACGGAATCAACCTGCGCGCCAAGGGCGACATCCTGCACATCGTGCAATCACTGCTCAAGCACGGCGCGAATCCCAATGCCCGTCTCGAGCAGGACAAGGAAAAGGCCGCCGAGGAAATCAAGAACGGCAACGTCGCGATCGAAGGGAAGCGCACCGCCGTCACCGTCGACGAAATCATTCTCCAGGGCGCCACGCCGCTCTTCCTGGCGGCGGAAGTCAACAACCTCGACGTCATCAAGACGCTTGTCGCCGCTGGGGCCGATCCGCTCATTCCCAGCGAGCGCGGCACGACGCCGCTGATGATGGCGGCCGGGGCCGGCACGGACGTGCAAAGGGAGCGGGAGCCCGAGGAACGCGCGACGGCGGTCGAGACGGCGAAGTTCCTCGTGGAGCATGGCGCCGACGTGAATGCCGCGGGCCAGTACGGCTGGACTGCGCTGCACGCCGCTACCTACCAGGGACTGAATGACGTGATCGCGTACCTGGTCAGCAAGGGCGCGAAGATCGATCAGAAGGACGAGTTCGGCCAGACGGCGTTGAGCATTTCGCTGTCGGTCCTCACCAGGGAGATTGGCGCCCGCCGCCTGCAGATCCCGCGCAGGTACCGGGAGGACACGGCGCAGCTTCTGCTCAAGCTGGGCGCCAGCACGCTCGACCAGACCGGGGTCGACGTGATTCTCCAGCGCAGCGGCGACCTGAACCTGGGGAACCGCACCACGCAGAGTCCCGAGTCGAAGTAGCCATCGATAGCGGGGTCTTCACCGCAGCAGGAGACCCCGCTATTTTTTTCCTCTCGTCCGCCCGCGGAGTTCTTTAGCCTCAGAATCCCCCGCGTTGCCGTGCCGTCCCCGGCGTGGCCGACTGCGGTCGCGCCTCATTGACCGTGATCGAGCGTCCGTTGAGTTCCATCCCGCTGAACTGCGCGATGGCTTTGTCAGCTTCCTCGTTGCCCATCTCCACAAGGCGGCTCGATTGCGGCGGCTCCGCTCCGTTTCGCTGTTCGCGTGATGCTCAACTATCGGGGTCGACGCGCGGAATGAAGGTCCGCAAGCGCGCGGCCGCGGCAGCGTCCAGCGGTTTGATGAACGAGTATTGGGTTTTGATGTTTGTGTACCCAACATCCTTATAGAACTGGTGTGCGGAGTAGCGCGTGACGCTGGAGCTCAGGCGCACCATCGAACATCCTCGCTCTTTCGCCCACGCTTCGGCACGGTTCATCAGCGCCCGGCCGACGCCTGACCGACGCTGCTCTCGGTCGACGACGAGACCCCCAATCACGACGAATGCCTCTGCATCGACGTATTCGGCGAAGACGACGTGGACCCAGCCAACGGCGCCGCCGCCCACTTCCGCGACGAGAAACTGCTGGTCGTCCCGGGCCAGGATTCGGGACAGCCGGTCAGCCGCGTCCCCTTTCGTCAGGTCGTAGCCAAGTTGTGTCGTCAGACGGGCGATTTCGCCCGCGTCTGACGGAGCGGCAGCTCGAATCGTGATCGGGCCCATGGTCTGTTCACCGGAGGATACGCTGAATCGCCTCGCGCGAAGTTCGCGCGCTTTCGGATCGCTCGTGTGTAGTCGCCAAGGGACGACCGATGCGACGCCTGAGTTCGTCATCCGTGCGGCGTTTATCGAGAGTATCGTCGGCAATAAGCTGCGAAGCGGCCTAAGAGGGGTCAGCTTCATTGCAAAGTTCGCTGGCAAACCTGGAGCCACTCGTCGCGCGTGCAGTGTCGGAGGACTAGTGACTCAATTGGGGTGCATGGGAGGCGGGCGCTGCCTGCCGCCGCAGCGCGAAGCACAGCGCCGCCGCGGTCAGCGCCAGGGACGCGAGTCCGAGGAGGGCGACGGTCGTGCTACCGGTCGCGTCCGTGAGCAACCCCAGCACGTACGGCCCCACGAAACCGCCCACGTGGCCGAGAGAACCTACCAAGGCGATGCCCGCAGCCGCGGCGGTGCCGCGCAGAAGCGTCGTGGGCACGCACCAAAACGGTGCGTAAAAGCCGTAGACGCCGATCGGCACGAGCGCCAGGCCCGCGACCCGCGCTAGCGGATGCGGCAGGAGCGCAGCGCTCACGCATCCGAGCGCAGCCAGGACTGCGCACGCACTGGCGTGGAAGAAACGCTCCCCCGTGCGGTCGGAGCTCGCTCCAACGGCGAGCATCACGCCTGCCGCCACGCAGGCGATTCCCCCGGTGATGAGGCCCGTCGCGGTGTCGCTCACGCGGAGCGCGTCGCGGATCATGGTCGGCGCCCAGAAGATGTACCCGTACTGCGTCGTGATGACGAGGAAGTACGGTAGCGACACGAGCCAGACCGCAGGGAGAACAAGGGTGCGAAGCGGCGAGACACCCATGAGGGCGGGGGATTGGTCATCGTCGCGTTGTAGGCGCGCCGTCAGCCAGTGGCGCTGCTCGACCGAGAGCCAGCGCGCGCCAGCGGGGTGGTCGGGGAGGAACGCGAGCACGATGAACCCAAGGAGCACGGCCGGAATGCCTTCCAGCAGGAAGAGCCACCGCCAGCCCGCCAGTCCCCATATGCCATCGAGCTCGAGCAGCCACGCGCCCAAGGGGTTGCCAATGGCGGCGGAAAGCGGGACGGCGATTAGGAACCAAGCTAGCGCCCGCGCGCGCTGCGCAGCGGGGAACCATCCGCCCAGGTAGTACCGGATCCCCGGGACAAAGCCCGCCTCCGCAACCCCGAGGAGAAAGCGCAAGACGTAGAACTGGATTGGTGTGTGCACGAACATCATCGCCGAGGCGACGAGCCCCCAGGTGATCATGATGCGGGCGATCCAGTACCGCGCCCCCACGCGCGCGAGCACGAGATTACTCGGCACCTCGAAGAGCGCGTAGCCGAGGGAAAAGATCCCCGCACCGAAGCCGTAGGCGGTGGCGCTGAACGCCAGGTCGCGATTCATCTGCAACGCCGCGATGGCGACGTTCGTCCGGTCGAGGAAGTTGCAGATGTAGAGGACGAACAGGAACGGAAGGAGTCGCAGACTCACCCGCCGCATGGTCGTCCGCGCGAGATCTGTGTCATCCCGGTCGACTCCCACGCCCGAAGAGGCCGGAAGTGTGACGAGTCGCAAGACGCGCCAGTATGGTGCTGGAGCCAATAGCGGTCAACTTTCTTCCGGCCTGTACCACGCCATTCGCCGTCGATACGTTCCCAGCGATGGACATATCCGAGGAGAGGACTCCTTTTTTGACTTGCTGAAACGATCGGATTACGCTGGCGTCGCGTACAAGGACGCATCCGGTCCGCGGAAAGGGTAGAAGCCCACCTGTCCTCACCGCATTCGCGAACCTTCTTTCAGCCCGATGTGCGGACACCGGGCGCTCGATGAAAGGAGGTCGCTATGTCCACTGATCCGCACGCGCCGCCACGTCCTCTTCCCGACCGTCCCAATCTCCGGCATCTCAAAGACCAGGCAAAGGACCTTGTGCAGGGCGGCACTGCCAAATCAATCACCGACGCGCAGTTCAAGATCGCCCGTCTCTATGGATTTCCGAGTTGGCCGAAACTCAAGGCGCATGTCGAATCGCTGGAGGAAGTGGGGCAACTCAAACAGGCGATCGACGACAACGACATCGAGCGCGTCAAGACGATGATGATGCGCAACCCAGCCCTTCACCGCGCGCCGATAGGCTATGGGAAGGACGGTCCGCTCACATGGGTTGCCGAATGCCGGGTGCCGCGGGAGTCACCCAGTCCGACGCGGCTGGCGATGGCCAGATGGATGATTGAAAACGGCTCGGACGTGCACCAGGGCGGGGACGGGCCGCTCATGAGAGCGGCGCTCGGCGACCGCGTCCCCATGATGGACCTGCTCGTGTCCTGTGGTGCGGACGTGAACGCCGAGTGGCACGGGCATTTTCCAATTATTTTTTCGCCTTGCGAGTCGCTGGATCCAGTGGCGCTCAGATGGCTCCTGAACCACGGAGCCAATCCGAACGTCAACCCGCAAGGCAACTATCGAGGAACCGCGCTGGATTACGTCATCGGGACGTATGAGCGCTCACCGGAGCGACTGAGCGCATGCATCGACGGCCTCCTCGATGCCGGCTGCGCTACGAAGTACGACGCTCCAGGCGTGCTGGACGTGCTTCGTTGCCGGCTCGATCGCCTGGCGGAGCGACTCGACGCCGATCCAGGTCTGGCGCACCGGCGGTTTCCTGAACTCGATTGTGGCAGCACCGGCGCCCGCCGCCTGCTGCTTCAGGGAGCGACGTTGCTGCACGTGGCCGCGGAGTTCGGCGTCCTCGACGCCGCACGGCTGCTCCTCGATCGCGGCGCAGACGTCAACGCGCGGGCCACCGTGGACGATGCCCTGGTCGGAGGGCAAACGGCGATTTTCCACGCGGTCACACAGTTCGGCGATGGCGGGCTGCCGATGGCGCGGTTCCTGGTGGAGCGTGGCGCCGACCTCGGGGTGCGTGTGATCCTCCCGGGACATTACGAGCGGCCCGATGAAGTCATCGAATGCACGCCGCTGGGGTACGCGCGGCGGTTTCAGAAAGAGTCCGATTCTGAAGGCAGAACGATCGCGTTCTTGCGGGAACACGGGGCCATCCTGTGACTCGATCACTTCCAGATCACGTCCGCGCCTCTCGCCGCGCACGCAGGCGATTCTTCCTGATCAGCTAAACGCAGACTTCTCTTCCTGCCTCGAGCGCTCGACGTGAAGATTACCCGCCGCGGAATTCGTTTCGCGTCAGGTAACGGTATTCCGCATCTCAGCAAGCGACGATTGTCGCGAACGTTGGTTGAATCGTGCTTCGAGGTGTTCTCGCCGCATGGTCCGCAATCTGCTGCGCCCTCCGCGCGTTTGACTCGGAAGGAGAAGCAATGAAGACATCGATGACGATCGCTCTCGTAGCTGTTCTGTCACTGCTGGCGATGCCGGCAACGGGCCACGCAGACGACAAGATCCTTTCGTTCGACACGATGACAGGCGTCGTGCGGCCATTCACAGGGACAACGAACCCGATTCGAGGCGTGAACGGGGGCGGGATTCCCTGGAGGGTAGCTGCAGCGAAGGGAGAGCTTCGGACCGACGGCCGCATCAGGGTGCGCGTGCGCGGGCTGGTCCTGGCGGAGGGCGCACGGGCCGGCACGAATCCCATCACGGAATTCAAGGCCATCGTGAGCTGCCTCACGCCGGCAGTTGACGGCACGGGAGCGCTCGTCGCCAGCACTGTCAACCGATCGACGAACACGTTCCCCGCCTCACCGGAGGGCGATTCGGAGATCGAAGACGTGGTCAGCCTGCCGGCGCCGTGCATTGCGCCGATCGTGTTCGTCACGAGCCCGACGGGCTCCTGGTTCGCGGCAACGGGATTCTGACGTCACCGGCACACGAGAGATCACCTCTCGGCCCTCATCCGGCACCGGGCGCGGCGCATTGCTGGTCGGGTCCCAGCATCGATCGCAGCCGCGCCTCGTGTTCGCGCACCGCGTCGCTCGCCCGCGCCGCCGACCAGCTCCAGCTGCGAATCGAGCGAGCGCGGCCGGGCGGCCAGCGCCGCAGCATGTATCGCGCGAGCGGACACTGCACGTCGCCCGGCAGCGCGGACAGCGCATCGATGAGCACGGGCACCGCGTCCGCGCTCAGCGTCGTCGCGTAGGCGACGTCGAATCGAACCGGCGCGGCGGCCGAGGCCATCCGCGCCACGTTCGCGCGCGCGATGACCGCGTCGGGGTTGACGGCGAACAGCAGCGCCACCGTCGCGAGGCCGGATGCCAGGGTGCCGAACGCGAACGCCTCGCGGCGGCCGCGCAGCACGGTCGCGGCGAGCCAGCCCAGCATGGCGCCGATCCAGATCAGCAGCACCATCGCGTAGAACCGCGGCTCGGTGAGCCCGTAGCTCGCGTAATAGAGGCGCAGCCGCTGCAGCGCCGATGCCGCGATGGCGAGCACCAGCCCGATCTGCACGCCGGCGAGGCCGCGGAACACGAGGGCGTCGCGCCGGATGCGCTGGTCGAGGAGCCAGTCGGCGGCGAGCAGCAGCGGCACGACGAGCACGATCGCGAAGACCAGCTCGAAGAAGCCGCGCCGCGCGTAGTCGGCGTACGTGAGGTCCGCCGTCACCTGGACGAGCGCGTCGCCGCCGAACAGATACCGGAACTGCACGATCACGAAGACGAGGAACAGCAGGTTGATCGCGGCGAGCGCCGTCGCGACCTCGGTAATCCCGAGCGTCGGCCGCTTCGGCAGCAGGAGGCCTCGGCCTTCGAGCGCCTCTCTGCGATCCGGCAGCGGCAATTCAGTGCCCGTCAGGAAGCCGCGCAGGTACCCGGTCGAGAGCCACGCGGCGAGCGAGAACAGCAGGACGTGACCGGCGATGCGCGGAAAGTCGAAATGGATCAGGTTCGAAACGAGCTGCGCGAAGACGGCATCAGCCGACATGAAGAGCGCGCCGAACACCACGATGAGCGGCGCCGCGATCGCGAGGCCGCGGGCGACCGCCGCGGCACGGCGCCATCCGGCCGCACGGCCGCTCTCGCCGCGCGGCGTTCCGTCTTTGTCGAGGCTGCGGCGGACAGGGGACCGCATCGCATCCACGAGCGCCAGCACGGCGGCTGTCCACACGTGCAGGGCGCCCAGCACGAGCGCGACGGCGTATCGAATCACGCCCGCGCGACGCACCCACGCCGCGTCGAGACGATGAGCCGCCAGCGCGAAGGTCAGCGTCGCGCAGGCAAGCGCGAGCAGCTTCAGCGGATCGGCGTCGCGCCATGCAAGGCCGGCCGCGAACAGCACGCCGATCGTCAGCCATGCGGCACGCTCGCGGTCCAGCGCGATCCCCGCGCGGTGGTGCAGCGCGAGCGCGGCGGCCGCGACCGACGCGATCCAGAGCGACAGGTTCAGATTCACGGGGCCACCGGGAGCGCGCAGCAGCGCATCGCCCATCACGCCGAGGACCACGCCCGCCACGAGCAGCGCCGCGACCGAGATCGGTGGCACGGCATAGAGGCGAGCCACCGCCGAGACAGCCTGGCCGATGACCCCGCTGTCGGGGTACCAGTCGGAGTTGCCGCGTCCGCGACCCGCGTGCCGGAAGACCGTTTCGTCACTCATGCGCTCGCCTCCTGCGACCCGTGCGGCAGCATCGCCTGTGCGGCCCGCCGTGTCTTGACCGGGGGGTGAGCATTGCGTGAGATTCCGATGAGCGACTCAGGACTTCACTTTCTTCGAAGCGTTCGACTTGCCGGAACCGTTGAGGGCCACCGCCTCGCGCACGAGCGCCTTGAACGCGGGCTCGTCCACTTTTTCTCCTTCGTGGATGTCGATCGCCCGGCGTGTGTTGCCGTCGAGGCTCGAGTTGAAGAGACGGGCGGGATCCTTCAGGGACGCGCCCTTCGCAAAGGTCAGCTTCACGACGCTCTTATAGGATTCGCCGGTGCAGATGATGCCGTCGTGCGACCAGACCGGGGTTCCCGGCCTTGTCGGCTTGACCCACTTCCACTCCTCGACGACGTCCGGGTCGGCTTTCTTGATGAGCGCGCGCATCCTGGCGAGCGTTTCCCCGCGCCAGTCGGCGAGTTCGGCGATTCTTTCCGAGATGAGCTCCGATGGGGGCTGGCCCTGGCTCGCGCCCGGCTTCTTCATCTCTCGACGACGCCGCCGCGGGCGCGGAACGCCCTGATCGCGGCCTCGATCCGAGGCGCCCCCTCGATGCTGTCCAGCCACTCGGCATCGAGCAGCCGCAGCACGCGCACGTCGCGCAGATCCCGTTCGAAGGCCTCCAGGAGATCGTCAGCAGAGCGCCGGTGAACGACTGGAGGCGGCTCTCCCATCCTCGGTTCCCATTCGGGCACCTCCTCCTGGACGATCGTGGCGTCGGCACACCGCATGAACAGGGCGCGGCAGGACACTTCCAGGAGGCTGCCACGCTCGGTCGTCCGCAACCGCAGGAAATCGCGGCGGCTGAGACGCCCGTCGACCGTCACCCGCGGGTCTCGAGAATCGCCCGGCGCACCACGCCCCGGGTGAGCGGAATCTTGTAGGCGTTCTTCGAGAGCGCGCGCGCACCTGTCACCGACGCGTCACCCGCCTTCGCGGCGAGCTCCTCGGTGATGCGCTGGCCCGCCAGCATCCGCTCCACCTCGGGCAGCCGCCAGGGAATCGGCGCGACGCCGCCGAGCACGAGGCGGGCAGATCGGCAGACATCCTGGTCCATCTCGAGGACGACGGCCGCGCTGACGACCGCGTGGGTCCAGGTCTCGCGGTCCATGACCTTGTGGTAGCGGCTGCGGGTGCCGGCCTTGACGGCCGGCAGCTCGATCGACGCGAGCAGCTCGTCGTCGGCGAGGACGTTCTCGTGCGCCGAGTTCACCCGTGGCAGGACGAAGAAGTCTGACGCAGGCACCCTGCGCTCGCCACCAGGCCCCACAAGCCTGAACGTCGCATCCAGCGCGACCAGCGCGGGCGCCGTGTCGGACGGATGGGCGATATAGCTGGGACCGCCGCCGAAGATCGCGTGGAACTGGTTCTCGCCGACGACCGAGAAGCACTGATTCCCGCCGTTCTTGTAGCACTGGAAGCCGTTGCGGTAGTACCAGCACCACGGACGCTGACACACGTTGCCGGCGATGGTGCCGACGTTGCGGATCTGCGGCGTCGCCGCGCTGCCGGCGGCCTCGGCGAGCACGGTGTACTCCTTCACGAGGCTGTCGTGCCGGCTGATCGTGTCGAGCGTCGTCTGGCCGCCGATGCCGACGCCCGCTGCCGACGTCGTGATCTGGTTCAGGTTCGCCATCGTCTTGAGATTCACGATGACGTCGGGCTGGACGATGCGGTCCTTCACCAGCTGCAGTACGTCGCTGCCGCCGCCTGCGAAGACGGCGGTCTGGCCCGCCTTCCGCGCCTGGGCGGAGCGGCTCGACGCGTCCTGCGGAGACCGGGCGTTCGAATTGGAAAACGTCTTCATGCGAGCGCTCCCAGAATCTTGTCGCGGGTGATGGGCAGATCCTTGATACGCCGCCCGATCGCATTGAACACGGCGTTGGAGATCGCCGCCGGGGTCGTGATCATCCCCGCCTCCCCGATGCCCTTCGCGCCGTACGGACCGTAGCCGTCGTCGGCCTCGATGAACTCGACCTGCACGTCGGGCGCGTCGAGGTGCGTCACCACGCGGTCGAAGTAGTAGCCGGTGACGACCGGGCGGCCGGTGCGCTGGTCGTAGATCATGTTTTCGTGCAGCGCCATGCCGACGCCCATCGCGACGCCGCCCTTGACCTGACTGGCCGCCGTCAGCGGGTTCATGATCCGTCCCGATTCGTGCACGGCGACGAACTTCAGGATCTTCACCGCGCCGAGTTCGGTGTCGACCTCCACCTCGGCGAAGTTCGCGCCGAAGCAGTTTCGGATCTTGCCGTCGAGGCGCGGCATCGGCGTGGCGCTCGCGGTGAGGAGGGCGCTGCCGGTCGGCATCCCCTTGTCGGCGATCTGCTTCTTCAGATCGCGCACGGCGGCGATCACCGCTTCGCCGGTCATGGACGTCGTGCGGCTGCCCGACTCGCCCACCGAGTAGGGGCAGGTGTCGGTGTCGCCCCAGACGACCGTGACCTTCGAGAGCGGGACGCCCAGTTCGTCCGCGGCGATGATGTTCATCGTCGTCTTGGCGCCGGGGCCGACGTCGGTGACGCCGACATAGAGCGTGTACTGCTGCTTCGCGTCCACCGTGATGACGGCGCTGCTCGAGCCGACGGCAGCCCGGAAGGCCATGAAGGCGACGCCCGCGCCGCGCTTGATCGTTCCTCGATCGGATCCCGGCTCCGGCTTCCAGCGCTTCTTCCACTCGAAGAGCTCCGCTCCGCGGCGGACGCACTCGTCCAGCGTGTAGTTGGTGAAGACCGTGCCCGGCCCCGGTTTCACCATGTTCTTGAGGACGAAATCGACCGGATCCATCTTCATCGCGTACGCGATGTCGTCCATGTGGGACTGGATTGGGTAATAGCCCTGTGGATCGCTGGGGCCCCGGAAGTTCGCGGCGGTCGTCCGGTTCGTGTACATCGGGAACAGCGTGCTCTCGGTGTGGTCGCAGTCGTAGAGCTCGATGCCGCTGACGCTGCCGGAGTTCTTCCGGTACGGCCCCATGTTGCTGATGGTGCGTAGCTGGATGGCCGTGAGGCGCCCATCGTTCTTCACGCCCACCTTGTAGTACTGGACGGTCGGCCAGCGGCCGTGCATGCCGACGAAGTCGTCCTTGCGTGAGAACTCGAGCTTGACCGGCGCACCGGCTTCACGGGCGAGCACGGCGGTGATCAGGTCGGCATCCTGGTTCTGGTTCTTGTTGCCGAAGTTGCCGCCCATGTAGTGGCAGATGACGCGCACCTTCTCGTCGGGCATGCCGAGATCGCGCGCGAGGTCGTGATGGCAGTTGGCGATGCCGCCCGTCGGCGTGTAGACCGTGAGCTTGTCGCCGTTCCACTGCGCCACGCACGAGCGCGGCTCCATCTGGGCGTTGTGGCACATCACCGTGCTGTAGCGCGCCTCGAACACCCGGTCGGCGTTCTTGAAACCCTCCTCGACGTTGCCGTGCTTCTGCACCGTCGGCTGGAACTGGTTGCGCGCATCGGGCGAGATGTTCCCCTCGGGCCAGATCTTCACCGCGTCGTCTCTGAGCGCCGCTTCCTGATCGAGGACGAACGGCAGCACCTCGTAGTCGACGACGATCAGCCGCACCGCTTCTTCGGCGACATGGCGGTCCACGGCCGCAACGGCGGCAATCGGCTCGCCGACGTAGCGCACCGGGTTGTTGAACGCGTAACGCCGCTGCGTCGTGATCTTCTTGATGTCGTCGTTGTACTGGACGCCGCCGGCCGTCGAGCCGGCGCCCCAGACGTAGTGGCAGTTCTCGTGCGTGACGATGGCCTTGACGCCGGGCAGCGCGCGCGCCTTCGAGAGATCGATGGCCTTGATGCGCGCGTGCGGATGGGGGCTGCGCAGCACCTGCGCGTACAGCATCCCGTCCAGGTAGACGTCGCGGGTGTAGATGGCGCGCCCGCTCACGCGCTCGGCCGCGTCGATGCGCGGCGTGGCGTGGCCGATCACCTTCATCGTGTTCACGCTCACTACGCACCTCCCTGCGTGCGCGCCGTGGAGCCGGCGGCGCCCGCGGCCACGACCGCTTCGACGATGCGGTTGTAGTTGGAGCAGCGACAGAGATTGCCCGCAAGCGCCGTCCGCACATCGGCCGGCGTGGGCCGGGGCGTGTGCGAGAGGAGCGCCTTGGCCGACATCAGCTGACCCGACGTGCAGAAGCCGCACTGCGGGGCGTCGTGCGCGATGAACGCTTCCTGCAGCGGATCGAGCGTGCCGTTCCTGGTGAGGCCCTCGACCGTCAACACGGTGCGGCCGTCGACCCAGGCGGCGAGGTAGCTGCACGAGTAGACCGGCTTGCCGTCTACCAGCACGGTGCAGGCGCCGCATTCCCCGCGCTCGCAACCGAGCTTGGTGCCGGTCAGCCGGAGGTGGTCGCGCAGCAGCTCTGCGAGCGTCCAGTGATCGTCCACCTCGACACGTTGCACGTTGCCGTTGAGGGTCAGTCGAATGGCGGTGTGCGGCCGGACCGGCGCCCCGTTGCCAGGCGGGGCCTGCGCGCCCACGACGGGCGCCGCGGCCGTGACCACCAGCGCCGTCCCCGTGGCGCCCAGGAACTCGCGTCTCGAGACGTCGCCGTCGCGCTCTGTCGGCTTCTCTGGATCAGTGCTCATATCGTGGGTATGTTAAGCCCTTTGCGCGCGCACAGCCTGCTGTCTTTTCATCCATCCGACTGACGATAAAACCGTGTCCGAGAGGTGTCGCGGGAGTAAGATCCGCCCAGGTCTGGCGGCGCAATCGGACATTCCGAGCAGATCGGGTGGAGAGGAAAATGCGCAAACAACGAAGACTTTTCTTACTCGGCCTGAGCCTGACGCTGGGCATGGCAGCGACATGGGCAGCACTAGCGGCGGCTGCAGGGACGGCCCTGATCTATGTGACGAACAGAGGCGGAACCACCATCGATGTGATCGACGCTGCGACGAACAAGGTCGTGCATACGATCGGCAACATCGAATCACCGGAGGTGGTTCGATTCTCTCCCGACGGCCGCCTGCTCTACATCTTCAGCAGGACCGACCCCGAAAGTAACTTCCTCATCGTCATGGATCGGAAGAGCGAGAAAATTGTCAAAAAGGTTCCGCTCAGCGGTTGGGCCAATGAAGCCCAGACGACCAAAGATGGAAAGCTGATCCTGGTCTGTATCCGAAATACCGGCACAAAGGCCGAGGATACGGGGGCCCTGGATATCATCAACGCCACCACCCTCGAGAAGGTAAAGAGCATCCCCGTACGAAGAGGACTGCACGATCTCGCCGTGACGGCGGATGGGAAGTACGTGGCCGCCGGCGCGCCCGCGGGACGTTTTCTCGTCGTCTTTGATCTCCAGAAGATGGAAGCCGCCTGGGAGGTTCAGTACGACTCAGGAGTCAATCCGATCGCCATTGAGAACAACCCCGACGGCTCTGGTCGACGGATCTTCGTGAACCTTGGCGCGTTGAACAGCTTCTCGGTGGTGGATTTTGCCAAGCGCGCGGAGGTGGCCCGAATCAAGGCGCCTGACGAGCCGACAGGCTTCGGCGGCGGCAGAGGGTGCGAAAGCAACGCCCACGGCATCGGGATCTCCCCGGACCAGAAGACCCTCTGGGTCAACAGCCGACCGTCCAATTCTGTCTTCGCCTACTCGCTGCCTGATATCAAACTCCTGGGACATGTTTCGTTGCCGGAGCAAGTCGTGCCGGGAAAGCCAAGCAGGTCAGGAAACCCTGCGTGGATCACATTTACTCCTGACAGCAAGACCGTTTACGTTTCCAGCTGTGGGGTGAAGACGGTGACCGCCATCGATGTGCAGAAGATGAAAGAGGTGGCTCGCATCCCCGTTGGCGAGATGCCCGACCGCATCAGCACGTTGGCGTTGCCGTAGCTATTCGTTATTGGAGAGACTTATGGTTCCCAATGTGCGTCCGAAGAGAATTCTTGGCAGCGTTCTCGTCGCGTCGGCGGTCGCACTCTACGCGCCTGCACCAATCGCGGCGCAGGGGCCTTCTGCAGCGCGGCCGTCTCTCGACTATGAGTTTTTCAAGACCCAAGTCGAGCCCATCTTCGCGAAAAAGCGATGGCCAGACCACGCACGCTGCTACGTGTGCCATGAGGTAAGCCGTCACGGCGCTGGACCCCTCAGCCTCGAGCGGATGCCGGCCGGGACGAACGCCTGGACCGAGGAGCAGTCTCGCGCCAACTTTCAAACTGTCTCGAAGCTGGTGACTCCCGGTAATCCGCTGCAAAGCCTGTTGCTGCTGATGCCGCTGGCGCCGGAGGTGGGCGGCCTCGCCGACACGCACCAGGGAGGGAGGCAATTTGCCTCCCAGGACGACCCGGATTGGAAGATCTTCGCGGCGTGGGTGCGCGGGCAAAAAGCAGGAGGTGCCTCCACGCCGTAGCCGAAGGTTCCCAGCAAGCGGCACGAGCAGCGCGCATCACTGCATGAGAGGCCCGATGATCTGGACGGGGTTGCCGTCCTTTCTCGGCCGCCTTCGCTGTCGGTCGTGAAGAAATGAAAATGCGCGTGTGCGGCGATCGGGCCGACCGGTTACACTCTCCGGTCGGCCGGTTGACATTCGCGGAGCGTCGACCCGGCTACACTCCCGCCGTGTTTGCCGCCGGGAGGATTCCGAGCTGTTGCATCAAATCGAATTTGTCCCACGCGAAGTTGCCTTCGGCGACCTTGCCATCAGCGACTCGATAGATCGCGATGCCGTTTGCCACGTTGACTCGTTTCCCCGTGGCCGCAATTCCCGCGAACGAACCGCGATTCGTGCCCTCGAATGTCCATCGAGCGACGACCTTATCGCCTTCCGCGACCAGATCGTCCAACGTCAAATGAAAATCGGGGAACGCTGTCGCATACGCGTCGAAGAGATCGGTAGCGCCCTGCAGACCCCTCAACACACCGTCAGGCGTGTGGAGAATCGCGGATGGCGCGTACAATTCGTCGGCGAGCGACCGGTTCCTCCCGTTCCAGTGATCCTCGAAGAGACGCCGAACGACCGCTTTGTTCTGCTCTGACATCGTCGTCCTCCTTCCGGGAAAGCTGGGAGGATAGTGTCGACGAAGCCGAAACGCAAGAACGTCAACGCACGACGCGGCCGACGCCTTGAGCGGGGCGGGGGCGATCAGCGTCGCGAGCCGTGTCTACCTGCCCGGCCCGGTGACGCCGGTGCTCGCGAGAGAGACGCGAGGGCAACGGCTGGCGTCAGCCGAAACCGGCGTGGCGGGACGGGCGCGACCTGACGGGTTTCGTCGCGCGCGTACGACGCGGCCACGGCTCGCACCACGTTCATGAACACGACCAGCGGTGCGCTGTCGTTATGCGCGACGTGGACGGCGCCCATTTCGATCACGGGCGCGGGCGGTTCGAACGGACGCATCGTGACGCCGGGGCGCTCGACCTCGAGCAGCGAGATCGGGAGCACGGCGACGCCCCGTCCGGCGGCCACGAGCGCGAGCGACGACATGATGCCATCGGCCTCATCCGACGTGAGCATCGAGAAGCCCGCGGCCTGGCAGAACGAAATCACCAGATCGTAGAAGCCTGGATTCAGGTGGCGCGACATGACGATCAGATGCTCGCCCGCCAGCGCGGCGGGAGGAACCGTTTTCATCCGTGTGAGCGCGTGTCCTTGCGGCAGGGCGACGGCGAGCGATTCACCCCGCACGCGCTCGGTCACGAGCCGGCCGTTCCGGATCGGCATGGTCATGAATCCCACATCGATGCGGCCGTCGAAGAGCAACTCGAGCTGCTGCTGCACATTCAGGGTGCGAAGCCGCAGCCGCACGGCCGGGTACTGAGCCGAGAACGCGCGCAGGATCGCCACGAGGATTCTGTAGAACCCGTTGTCCACGGTCGTGACCGTGCCCACCGTCAGCTCGCCGATCTCGCCGCGACTGGCCGCCAGCGCCGCCGCCGCCGTGCGGTCCATCTGCGCGAGAATCTCGCGCGCGCCGGCCGCGAACACACGCCCGGCCTCCGTCAGCTCCACCTTGCGTCGCGTGCGACGGAAAAGTTGGGCGCCGAGCTCGTCCTCGATCTGGCGGATCTGCTGACTGAGGGGCGGCTGGCTGATGTTCAGGCGTTCCGCCGCGCGTCCAAAGTGCAGTTCCTTGGCGAGTGCGACGACATAGCGCAAGTGTCTGAGTTCCATCGATGTGAATTCGGAACCTCTTACCGGCGCCGCGAGACGTAGACGCGGCGACTATAGCGCGATTGATACGTGGAAGCTATCAGTCCACGCACCAAAACGAATTTCCGGCCCACCGGGGAATCGGCTACAAGAGAGGCCGCTTCGGTCCCTTCTCTCGCGGAGGCCAACCATGTCAAGGAGCCGCCGAGACTTCCTTCGCGCCGGCGCCGCCGGCCTCGCGGGCACCACACTCACCGCCGCCGGCTGTCGCACCGCATCGGGGACAACGACCCCGCAGACGGCGGCGCCTCTCGCCGGCGCGCGCGCGGCCACGCCGGAGCAGTTGCAGAATCTCGTCGGGGATGGACGGAAGCGTCGAATCCTGCTGCGCGGAGCCGTCGTCCTCAGTCTCGACCCGAAGGTTGGCGACTTCGACAACGCCGACGTCCTGATCGACGGGACGAAGATCGCCATGGTGGGGCCGAACCTGCCGGCAACCGATGCGGAGATCGTCGACTGTTCCGGCACCATCGTGATGCCCGGGTTCATCACGACACACCATCACCAGTACGAGACCATTCAGCGGAGCATCATCCCCGACGGCCTGCTGGCGCAGCCGTGGCCGATCGAGAGCTACGGGTCCGTCGTGCAGGCGATCTGGACGGCGGGCCGCGTGGTCGATCCGATGGACCCGAACCGCGTCATCTGGGACCTCGGGCGCCATCCGTACGACCCGGAGGACTGCTACATCTCGATGCTCGTGGCCTGCCTGAGCGAGATGACGCAGGGCATTACGACCGGGACGGACACGTCGCAGGCCAACCACACGCCCGCGCACACCGATGCGCTCATCAAGGGGCTCACCGATTCCGGCCGGCGCATGGTGTTCGTCTACAGCGGCGGGATCGATCGGACGGCCGACGGCTTCCCCTATGAAGTGCCCGGCGCGATGAACGACACGACAAAGGGCATCGGCCGCATCGCCAAGACCTATTTCAGCTCGAAGGATCAGCTCGTCACGCTCGGGTTCGGCGGCGGCGGCGGGCCGGCATTCCAGGGCGCGCCGTATACCGGCTGGCAGCTCGCGCGCTCCTTCGGGGCGCTCATCAACAACCACTCGGTCGGCAACCCGGGCGGCATCATCAGCGCCGCCGCGGACGCACGCAACGGCAGCGACTGGTCCGACATCACGTTCGTGCACGCCACGCGCTGGCAGGACGACTCCGTGGGGCAGATCGGCGCGGGGCACGCCGGGTACCCGGCCAGCAGCCGCTCGCGCGCCTGGGAGATCGTACGCGAGCGCGGCGCGCACATCTCGATTGCCGACCTGATCGAGATGCAGATGCGGCACGGCATGCCGCCGTTCCAGGAAGCGCTCAATTACGGCATTCTGCCGAGTCTCAGTCCGGACGTCGACACGAACATGACGACGGATCCGTTCTCGCTGATGCGTGGCGCCTACTGCATGCAGCGGGCGCTGACCAACGACCTCGCGTTCAAGGAATCCAACCCGGGCAATCTCCCGATGCCGCAGCTCGTGACGTCCCGCCAGTGCATCGAGATGGCGACCATCGCGGGCGCGGCGGCCAACCGCGTGCTCGACAAGGTGGGCACGCTCACGCCCGGCAAGGACGCCGACATCGTCGTGCTCCAGGCACGGAGCCTCAGCACCTGGCCGATGAACAACGTGCCCGGGACGATCGTCACCATGATGAACCCCACGCACGTCCGTGATGTCCTCATCGCCGGGAAGGTCGTCGTGTGGAAGGGCGGCCTCGTCGGATGGGACATCGATCGGCTGCTGCGCCAGGTCGAACAGTCGCGCGATCGCGTGCTGGCGCGGATCAACGCGCCGGCGAAGGTCGGTGCGCTGCCGCCGGGCAACAACAGCCGCAGCAGTCCATATCGGCCGAATTTCCTCGGCGATTGTTGCTTCAAGGGACAGAACACAGCGGCTCCGCCTTATGTCTTGAGACCCTGACGCTCGTACTCATCCGATCCGCACACGTCTGGTGCATACGTCGCGGCGTCCGGCCTCATGTTTCGTCAAACGTCACAAGGAGGGCGCGATGGGTCGAACCAAGTCCAGCGTGGTCGTGAGCCTCGTCATCGGTGTGCTGCTGCCCGCGCTGGCGGCGGCGCAAGCGACCACTGCGAGCGGCGTCGCGGGGGTCGCGCGAGACACGTCCGGGGCCGTCTTGCCGGGCGTGACGGTTGAAGCGGCCAGTCCGGCGCTGATTGAAAGGGTCCGCACGGCCGTCACTGATGGTGAAGGGCGATACAACGTCTCCGATCTTCGGCCCGGCACCTACGTCGTCACGTTTACGCTGCCTGGCTTCAGCACGTTCGTGCGCGACGGCATCGTGCTCTCCGCCGGCTTCACCGCGACCGTCAACGCGGACATGCGCGTCGGCACCCTCGATGAGACGATCACCGTGACCGGCGAGGCGCCGCTCGTCGACACGCAGAGCGCCCGCAAGCAGACGGTGATTTCCTCGGAGCTGCTCAACGCGCTGCCGAGCAGCGTGAAGAACCTCAACAACCTGGTGACGCTGACGCCGGGGTTCAAGGGCAACGAGGGGTTCGACGTCACCGGCGGCTATACCGGCCAGGTCGGGTCCGCGGGACCCGCCGCCACCGTCGGGCCCGGCGCCAACGTCAACGCCTATCACGGCAAAGGCGGTCAGAAGGTGAACTTCGACGGGATGAGCATTCAGCACGCGCAGGGGAACCAGGGCTACAACCAGAACCAGGAAACCATTCAGGAGACCGTGCTCTCGACGAGCGGCATCACGGCCGAAACCAACGCCGACGGCATCACCATCAACCTGGTGCCGAAGGACGGCGGCAACATCTTCTCGGGCAACGTCCACGGCCTCTATTCCGGCGAGCATCTGCAGGCCGACAACCTCACCGATGCGCTGCGGGCGCGCGGGCTGCGCACCGTGACCACCGTGCTCGAGGTGTTCGACGCCGGCGCCACGCTCGGTGGTCCTGTCGTGCACGACCGTCTCTGGTTCTTCACGTCGTACCGTCAGTGGGGCAACGACCGCGGGGCGGCCGGCAAGTTCTACAACCTGACGCAAGGCACCGCGTTCTATACGCCGGATCCGAGCCGGCCCGCCTATACCCACGAATGGATGGAATCGAAGGCGCTGCGCCTTACGTGGATGGCGACGCCGAGGAACAAGATCAATCTGTTCGGCGACCATCAGCGTGATTGCCACTGTCCCGCCAACGTCGCCAGCGGATCGATCAATGCGCCCGAGGCGTTCTTCAGCTACCACCTCCATCCGGCCGGCTTGTACCAGGCGACCTGGAACGCGCCGGTGACGAGCCGGCTGCTGTTGGAGGCGGGCGCCAGCGTCGTGCAGGGCAGCTGGCCGCAGTTCCGGCAGCCTGAAGTCGGACCGCGCGACATCTCGATGGTCGAGTCGACGACCGGCATCCGGTTCAACTCGCTGGACTTCCTGCGCTACTACAACGATGTGCCGCGCTATTCGCAGCGAGGGTCGATGTCGTACGTCACGGGGTCGCACGCCTTCAAGGCCGGGTTTCAGCTCGAGCAGGCGAAGTACGACCTGGGCATCGTCGTCCCGCCGAACGACTTGAACTACACGCTGCGGAACGGCATCCCGACCGGCCTCACGCAGTGGGCGACGCCGTACTTCTCGCGAGACCGGGTCAGGGACTACGGCTACTTCGCGCAGGACCAGTGGACGATCGAGCGCCTGACGTTGAACTACGGCGTGCGCTTCGAGTACTTCCACGGGTTCACGCCGGAACAGCAGGTTCCCGCCACGCCGAATGGCTGGGTACCGGCACGGACCTTCGCGGCGGCCAAGCACAATCCGCTGTGGTGGGACTGGAACCCGCGTGTCGGCGCCGCCTACGATCTGTTCGGCGACGGCCGGACGGCGCTGAAGATGTCGATCGGCCGGTTCGTCGCCAAGACCGGCGTCACCTTCACCAACAACCTCAACCCGATCACCACGTCGATCAACTCGGTCACGCGCACGTGGAACGACAGCAACGGGAACTTCATCCCCGACTGCGATCTGGCGAACCGCGGGGCGAACGGCGAGTGCGGCGCGATGGCGAATCAGAACTTCGGCGGACGCGCCATCACGACGCGCTACGCGCAGGACGTGCTCGACGGCTGGGGCATCCGCGGCTACAACTGGGACTTGACGGTCGAATTACAGCACCAGCTCGCCAAGGGCGTGTCGATGTCCGCCGGCTACTACCGCAATTGGTACGGCAACTTCTGGGCGACCGACAACACGCTCGTCGCTCCGGCGGATTTCACCCCGTTCTGCATCACGGCACCGGGCGACGCGCGCCTGCCCGGCGGCGGCGGCTACGACGTGTGCGGCCTGGCGGACGTCGTGCCATCGAAATTTGGCCTGGTGGACAGCGTCGTGACGCAGGCGTCCCATTTCGGCGACCGGCAGCTCGTGAACGACTTCTTCAACGTCACCCTCAACGCCCGGCTGGCCAACGGCATCCTGTTCGGTGGCGGCATCGACACCGGACGTTCGGTCGACGACCGCTGCTTCGTCGTCGACTCGCCACAGGACCTGCTCAATTGCCGCGTCGTCACGCCGCTCTCGGGGAACACGCAGGTGAAGGCGTTTGGCACCTACCCGCTGCCGTACGATTTCCTGGTGAGCGCCGTGTTTCAGAACATCGCCGGCCCGGACGTCACGGCGAGCTATGCCGCGACGAACGCAGAGGCCGCGCGGTCGCTCGGTCGCGATCTGGCGGCGTGCTCCGGGCGTGTCCCGTGCCCGGCGACGGTGTCGGTCACGCGCCCCGACACGCCGTCGGGTGTCGGAGTGCCCCTCATCAAACCCGCCACGTTGTGGGAAGACCGGATGACGCGGCTCGACCTGCGCCTGGCCAAGCGGTTCAGGATCGGCGCCCGGTCCGTGCTGCAGCCCAATTTCAACGTCTACAACGTGTTCAACAGCAGCGCGGTGGCCGTCCTCAACACGAACTACGGTTCCCGCTGGCTCGAGCCGTCGCGGATTGCGGACGGCCGCATGGTGCAGTTCAGCGCCACGTTCTCGTATTGACCAACGTCATCATGCGCAGGTAGTGTCCGGCTTCGGTCGGACCTGCCTACGCATGCAGAACGCTTCCGAGCCTTGGTACGTCTCAGAGGGGCAGCGCGGCGAGCAGCTGCTCGAGCAGGGACGCGTGGAGCCCGCGCGTTCCGTGTTCGAGAATATGCTGACGCGCCTGGGCAGCAGCCCGTCCTACACGCGGGCGGTGGTGCTTGGCCGCCTCGCTCGGTGCTGGCAGATCGCGCAGCGCGTGGACCTCGCCGAACGTTATCTGCGTGAAGCCCTCGGAGTCACGACGGCCCTGCCGCCCAGTAACGGCGTGAAGGCCCTGCGCGGAACACTCCGGTCGGATTTGGGTGACGTGCTCCGCGCTGCCGGACAGTATCGCGACGCCCGGGCAGCGTACGAGATGGGGCTGACGACCGCCCGCGAGCTGAATGACATGCGCGGCCAGGCGGTGGAGCTGGGACGGCTTGGCGCGCTCGCCGCGGCGGAAGGTGACGCGCAGGAGGCGGCCACGTGTTTCGAGTCGGCACGCCGCCTGTTCGAACAGGCCGGCGACACCGGTCACCTCGCGCGCTGTCTGGATGCGCTCGCGAACCTTCTCTCTGACGCGGTGCGCGAACTCCCCGAGCTCGCGCACCATGTGCCGGCCATCGTCGCGACACTCGGCCGCCTCGGCGTGGCGCCCAGCTACGGCCGGGCCGTGATTCTGGGACAGCTGGGCCGCTGCTGGTGGATGGCCACGCGTCTCGATCTCGCCGTGCCTTGCCTTCACGAGGCGCTTGGCGTAGTCGCCCTGCTGCGCTCCAGTGACGATGTGGCCGCGCTGGGTCGGTTCCTGCAGGCCGACCTCGGCGACATGCTGCGCGCGGCCGGCCGCGATGATGACGCCCGCGCTGCCTACGACGCGGCGCCGCCGCACGACCCCGTCGTCTCGTCGGCCATCACGGTCTACGACGACGTGACCATCGACCACGTGTTCGAGCCGGATCTGCTCGTCGAGGGACCGAGGCTGCGGCGCGTCGTGTCTCCGCCCGACGCGCCTGTGCCGGACGATGCCCGGCCGGTGATCCTCCCGTCTGTCCGCGTGTGGGCAGACGAGGACGGCGCGGTCGTCTTCAAGATGCCGATCACCGAGCCGCGCGTCGAGCGCGATCCGGGCTGCACGGTGCTGCGTCGCAGCACGCGTGAGGTACGCGTAGCGGAACAGACGGCTGTCGTCTGGCGCGTGATGCGTGCGATGGACGGGTCGAGCACCGTGGCCGACATCATCGCCGGCTTTCCCGCGGAGCAGCGCGCTGCCGCGGCGCGTGTACTCGCCGCACTTGCTGGTGCAGGGGTCGTGGACGCCACCGGGCGGCCGCTCGGCCGGTTCGTGCACCTGCTGACGAAAAAAGGCGTGCTGCCTGCAGGCGGCCTGGAGGGGGAGGCCATCCTGCAGCTGGCGACCGACGGCAACTACCGTGCGTATCCGGGTGCGCCATGCGTCCCCGTCGGAACCGACGTTCCGGAGCGCCTCCGCACGTTCCACGCGCTGACGCGCTCGCGCCGATCCTCACGCGAGTACGGCGGTGCTGTCGCGCGCGCCGACCTCGACGCGATGCTGTACACGGCGTGCGGCGTGACTGGCAGGATGGCGGCGGCCGGACGGGAGGTGCAGTTGCGCGCCTACCCTTCGAGCGGCGCGTTGTACGCGGTGGAGATCTACCCGGTGGTGTTTCGCATCGATGGACTGGAGCCAGCCGTGTACCATTACCGCGCCCCGGAGAACGTGCTGGAGTTGGTGCGCCCCGCTCTCGATCCGGCTGGAATCGTGCGTGCGGCCCTCCCGATGGAGCGTGACATGGTGGCGGGCGCGGCCGCGCTGGTCTGCCTGACCGGCTGCTTTCCACGCCACGAGCGGAAATACGGCGAGGGCGGCTATCGCATGCTCGTCGCCGAGGCGGGACACATCTCGCAGAATCTCGTTCTCGCGGCGACGGCGCTTGGGCTCAGGGCGCGGCCGTTCGGCGGCGTGTTCGACGATCTGTTGAATCAGGATCTCGGGCTCGGCGGCGACGAGCAGTTCCTGCTGGCGGTGCTCGTCGGATCGGGCGGAGGCGCTTAGCCTGCCCGGCGCCCATCGGCGTGCCAACGGCACGAAAACCTAGCTGGCGCTGCCCGGACACCAGCGACCTCGAACGCCAAGACCGCGGCGGCAGCGCTGATCGGAGAACCGCCTGACTCGTCAGGGCTCCTGATCCCGATATCGGGACGTCACACGAGCGGCGCGGGCGGCGGACCCGAGGAGGCGAGCTTCGTCATCTGCAATCCGCCGGCGCGTTCGCACCAGCGGCTGCGTCGCGGAGCTGCGCTTGCGGCGGGCCTCGTGCTCGGCCCGTTTCGGCCCTAGTCGAGGCCGTGAGTGCTGGCGTTAGTTCTTGAGCGCGGGGTTCACGTACGCTGTCGGCACCAGAGGATCGTCAAGCTCGTTGTCGCGATGCGTACAGCAGCCCGCCAGCCACCAGGCAAAGGGCGCCGAGCTGGATCGCCAGGAACGACCAGCGCATGTCGGCGCTCAGGATCGCGGGATGAATCGAAGCCAGGCGAGACCACTGGAGCGCCGCGTCCGTGGTGTTCGCATATGACTTCGGCATCTGAACCCAGGTGCCATCCAGATCGATGGCGACAAACAGCACGGCCAGCGCAGCCGGGGCTGCCGTTGCTAACCGATGGTCGAGCGCCTCCAGCCCACGCACGAGCAGCACGAACAGAAACGGCAGCGCGGTCATGAAGTACCACGGATTGGTCATCGCCTGTCCGAACGCCGCGTTGCTGAGCACGGCATGGTAAATCAGGCCGAGCACCGTGAAAATGACAGCGGCTGCGGACGCGGCCAATCCCGCGGCAACCCCGCCGTGGGTGCGGGGAGCCGACGCCGGGCCGCGGACCTGCTTCGCTCGGCGGAGCATCGCGAGCACCCCGCCAGCCGCCGCAGCCGCCAGCAGGATGCGCCAGTACCACCCGTAGACATCGGCGAGCGATTTCTGCATCGGCAGAAAGCTCCATCCGCCGATCCACGGCTTCCCCGGAACGAAGAGTGAATCGATGAGCGGACCCCAGCGCAGTCGCTCGAGCGAGGCAACCAGCTTGCCCGTTACGGGACCATCGGCGGCGAGCTCGATCGATTCCTGCGTGGTGACGATCGCGCCATAGTGGCGGTAGCTCCACAGCCATAGCGGCGCCACGAGCAGGAGAAACACGAACGCCACGATACCGGTCACACGCCACAGACGTTCCGCAGATAGCCCATGCGCCCAGCCGATCAACGGCACCCCCAGCACGAGCGCGGGAACGAGGGTAAGGCCCGTCTGTTTGCTCCAGACACTCGCGGCGATACACGCGGCCGCGAGCAGGCCACGGGTGAGCAGGGTATCTCCGTCGGCGAGCACCAGCAGACTGATACCAGCCACGCCTGTGGCGAGGGCGAGCGCATCGTTGGCCACGCGCGCGACGTTCTGGAAGAACAGCGGATGGAGGCACACCAGCGCGAACACCGCGATCCTGGGCGCGAACGTGGGGACGAGGCGCTCCAGCGCAGCTGCAAAGATCACGAGCGCAACCGCCACGAGAAGCAGGTTCATCGTCCGGATCGCATAGATCGCTTCTAACGGATGTCTGTTCTTCAACACGTGCCAGATGGGCAAGGCCACTGCGTAGGCGAGCGGGGGATGCTGCGCTTGATACAGTCGCGGCGGGGGAGAGACGCCGCCGCGGGGGATGGCGGGCGGAGGCCCCAGGTTCCAGTAGTCGCCGTAAGACAACGCGCCCCACTCCCGCACCTGGTCGCCGCCCCACTGCGAGTGTGGCATGGCGATCACGAGCGGGCGGATGACGAGCGGCACGCGGGTCTCCGTACTGAACACCGGAATGGTGCCCAACTCATCGAGATAGGCGATGTAGCCCAGATGCTGATATTCGTCCCACCCCTCGAAGGGCGGAAACACCGACAAGTACAGCGGGCCGCGCGCGAGGAACGCGGTGATGAACAAGGCGGCCACGAGCCACCACGCGCGTGAGCGTGCGCGCGCGCGCGAACCCGTGGGAATTCGACATTCAGCCCCGGGCATCGCGCATCACTGCATGAGAGGCCCGATGATCTGGACGGGGTTGCCGTCCTTCCTCGGCACGAACTTCTGGATGCGGAACGCCATGTCCTCGCCGACGTAGAGATTGCCTTCGCTGTCGGTCGTGAAGAAATGGAATCCCCAGATGGATCCCGGCGCGATGCCCATCGTCCCCCACGTCGAGCCGGGGACGAGCTTTCCGGTGAGCGCGTCGTATTTCATGACCTTCTGCGTGTAGCCGTCGTTGACCCACGCGTACCGGCCATCGGCCGTCAGGCGGATGCCGTAAGCGCCGACGATGTTCGGCCACTGATCCAGGAACTTGCCGTTCAGGTCGAAGACGTCGATGCGGGAGTTGACGCGATCGACGATGTACATGCGGTTCCTGTTCGAGTCGATGACGACGCCGTGAATGCCGTTTCCGTGCAGTCCCTCTCCCACGATCCCGAACTCGCCGGGACCGGTGCCCGCCTTGCCGAACGCCGACACGAACTTCCCGTCCTTGTTGAACCTGACCATCCGGTTGCCGCCGGCGGCCCACAGATCGCCGTTGGACGCGAAGGCGAAGAACTCGACCACGAAGTTGCCGTTCTGCGTCTGCGCCGCAGGGATGTCCTTCACGTCGATCGTCTTGACGTGCGTCTTGCCGTCGCGCGTCAGCTCCACGAGCGATTCGTCGGTCGCGATCCAGAGATGGTGTTCGGGATCGTACGGGTTCTCCTGGACCAGCTGCACGTCCACGAGGAGGGGACTCCACTGATCCCATGACTCCACCACCTTGCCCTGGCGGTTGTAGACGACGATCATCCGCTGCTGCTTCTGCTCCGCGGGCGGAATCGGCTTGCCGAGGTTCCGGAACGCGGCCGGCCCCCAGAACGTCGTCCAGGGACTCTTGTGCGTGCCGCGTCCGACCGCGATGATGCGATCCGGCGACTCCGCGTACATCGTCTCGGCGTTGATCGTCCAGCCGTCGATGACCGGCTGCGGCCAGCCTTTGACGACCTGGTAGGGGCCGCTCACTTCTTCTCCGCCCTTTCCGTCGACGGGCTCGTAGGCGGAAGAGATCACGTTGGTGTTCGACGCGAGCGCGCCAGGCGGTAAGGCCTTCGCTTCACCTTGTTGGAGACCGACGGCGGCCACCTCTCGAGCCGCGCCGAGTGACCAGGCGCCCAGCGCACCCAGCACCAACCCCAGCGCCAAGGCCAACGTTACGCTCATGCCCGCGTGTCGCGTCTGCTCACTCATACAACTCCCTCGTTTGTTTCCGGGCCGCCTGAAGGCGGCCCCAACAAGTACGTGGGGGCCGGCTTTAGCCGGCCCCGTCTTCGTGCCCTTCGTGTCCTTCGTGGTTACCGTCGCGCGTCGAGCTTGTGCTCGGCGAGAAATGACGAGAGCAGGTCGGCGATGCGGAGGTTATTGAGGTCCATCATCGGGAAGTGCGTGTTGCCCGTGATGCCCATCTCGGGAAGCATGACGTTGGCGGCGTGCCCGCCGTGCCGGTTGACCGCGGCGACCATCAGCTTCGCGCGCTCGACGTTGATGCGGCGCGCGTCGAGCGTGAGCCGCGGGCCCACGTTGACCGGGTCCGGCCTGGCCGGGATGTAGTCGCCCCAGACGATCTGGATCGGAACCCTCGTCAGTTTCATGAAGTCGGCCATCGGGATCACTTCGCCGGCCGGCACCATCATGCCGTCCACGCGACGGAGAGGCGGCGGCACCTCGCCTTCGGGAAAGACGGCGTTGCCCGGTTCATACGACACGATCGCGGCGACGTTGGCCGTCTTGGTGCCGGTGATCCAGCCGCGGATGCCGGTCGATGAATGCGTCAGCACGACCGACGGTCCCAGTTCGTCGAGGAGCCGGGCGAGCGCGTCGGTTTCGACCTGCTCGTTCTCCGGCGCGTTGAACTCGGGGTACTGGATGCGCAGGAACTGGTCCAGTGCGTCGCGCGTCCGCGGAAACTGCACGCCTGGATAGAACTGCGGCTCCGCAACCCCGGGCAGCCACAACCCCAGGCGCCACGTCGTGAACGACGCCTGATCGTTGTCGGGCCGCGGCGTATAGGTCGTCGCCGCGCATCCCTGCCCGGCGCGCCCGGTGCGCGGCAGGTCGGTCATGTACACGCGATACCCGCGCCGCAGGAAGATGGTGCGAAAGCCGTCGCGGCCGTCGAAGGTCGTGTCCCATGTCTTGGTGCTGCTGGCGTGCACCATGACGATCGGCGTGCGCCGCGGATTGGCCGGAACCTGCCATTCCACGTATCCGTGATCGCAGTGCAGCGAGCCGGTGGCCGGCTCGCCCATCACCCGTCCGCCAAACGGGCGGCCGCCCTGTTCCGTGATGGTCAGCGATTGGGCCAGGACGATGGTCGACCCCGCGGCCGCTATCGCGGCCACCGCCATGAGCGCTACGCCCGAACCCAACCGACGCACCAACGTCTTCATCGTTGCCTCTGCATGCTTCCGGCGCTATAACACCACCACCACCGACCGGCGCTGCCGCCGGTCTCTCCAGCCCGAGGAGGCCTATGTCGACGCCAAGAATCTTACGCCTCGTTGTGGGTGCCAGCGCGACGCTCCTCCTGGCCGCGTGCGGCGCCGGCGGGTCCGGCGAGCGCGCGGTCGCCGCGGCGCCGTCGGCGTCCGCTGCCGCAGGCAATCCAGTCACCGGCGAGGGGTTACCGAACCCGGCGACGCACGTCAACCGCAACTGGGGCCAGTTGCCCGCCGGCCGGAAATGGGGCACGACCGCCGGCATCGACATCGATCCACGCGACGGCAACGTCTGGGCCTACGAGCGCTGCGGCGCGCCTGCTGCCGGCGGTGCGGGTGGCGGCGCGGTCGACTGCGAAACCAACCCGGTCGATCCGATCTTCAAGTTCGATCGAAACACGGGCGCCGTCCTCGCGAACTTCGGCAAGGGCGTCATGGTGACGCCGCATGGCATCTCGGTCGACAAGGACGGCAACGTGTGGGTGGCAGATTTCTCCGGCAACAAGGCAGGCACCCGGGGATACCAGGTCCACAAGTTCAGCCCGCAGGGTCAGAAGCTCCTGAGCCTCGGCATCGCCGGCAAGCGCGGCAACGCCGATGGTCAGTTCAACCAGCCGAACGACGTCATCGTCGGGCCTGACGGCAGCATCTACGTGGCCGACGGGCACGATGCGCAGGGGATGACGACCGCCGCCGCCATTGCGGAGGGGCTCAAGAACGGCGCGACGAGCCGCATCAGCAAGTTCTCGCCCGACGGCAAGTTCATGAAGTCGTGGGGAACCATCGGCACGCGTCACGGCGAGTTCCGCACGCCACATTCGCTCGCGTTCGACTCGAAGGGTCGCCTGTGGATCGCCGATCGCGGCAATCACCGCCTGGAGATCTTCGATCAAGAGGGGAAGTACCTCGAGTCGCGCTACATGTTCAGCCGCCCCAGCGGGATCTTCATCAAGGGCGACATGGTGTATGTGATCGACTCGGAGTCGGGTCCGCTGAACCATCCGAACTGGCACGACGGCGTGCGCGTGGGGCCGGTGGAGGAAGATCGCGTCGTCGGGTTCATTCCGCCGTTCGATCGTGAGGACCGCGTCTACCAGGGCGCGGCGGGCGAGGGCGTGGCGGTCGATGCGGACGGCAACGTGTACGCGGCCGAGGGGCCCAACTCTTTCGACCAGGCGGGTGGGGCCTTTACGAAGTACTCGGTGAAGTGACGCGCGAAGCGCGAGTCGCGTGTTCGCGCCATCCGGTCCAGCTCAACCGTAGCGCGTTCACGTTTCGTCTACGCTGAAAGCGTGCCCTCACGGATGGAGGCGGCTCATGCCCAACTCTCGACGTGTCTTGATATTCGTGATCGCGACGGTGGTGCCTGCGTCATTGGCCGCGGCCCCACAGAGGTCGGCGCGGAACGCTCAATCGGCTGCGACCGCTGAGAGGCCGCAGCGCGGCGTCACCGCTCCCACGGCGAAGGATCCGTTCATGGGCACGTGGAAGTTGAATCCCTCGAGGTCGACATACGAGTCCGGCGCAGCTCCCACGAGCTTCACGCGAACGCTCGAGGATCGCGGCGGCGGGACGATTTTCATGACCACGGACGTCACCATCCCGCAGGGCAGCACGCGCGCGTATCTCGTCTACCGGCGCGACGGCAAGCCGTACCCGGAGGCGGCGGTCGCTGTGCCGTCGATTCGCATGGTGACGGTCACGGCGGCCGGTCCGCGCACCGAGGACGTCTACATCATCGTCAATGGCAAGGCGCCCGAGAAGCCGAGCACCATCACCATCTCGGCCGACGGCATGACGATGACGCAGGTGGTGAGTGGGACGGACGCGAAGGGAAAAGCGTTCACCAATACGGTGGTGTACGACAAACAACCGTGAGCGGGGCGCCGCACGCGGCCAC
>Ga0134127_10000500_pt1 | contig 36496 bp, 58 predicted proteins | sample KB31753_FD_96459 | JGI IMG/M metagenome (GOLD analysis project Ga0134127, IMG submission 96459) | Terrestrial soil microbial communities with excess Nitrogen fertilizer from Kellogg Biological Station, Michigan, USA - KB3-175-3 | ecosystem: Environmental > Terrestrial > Soil > Unclassified ...
CAAATCCCGTTAGCTATTCTGATCCACGCTCTTTGTTGGATTTCCAGTGGGAGACTCGTGACACTATCGTTGTGTGTAAATACACACGAAAAGAATGGTTCCCCGTTAAAATATACATGCTGAGTGATGGTCAGGTCATGACTGAAGATGAATGGGAAGACTATCAAGAAAACTTTGAGATGCATAAATATTTAGCAAAAGATGCGCAAATTGTAAATAAAATGATCTTAAATCAAATTCCAACTATCAAAGCTGAACGTATGACGAAAGATTACTTCATACGTCAGTACATGATGACCCAGAATCAGATTATAAAATACACTGATTGGCCTTCCAAATATTTACCACTCATCTTTGTAGATGGTGACTCTAACTTTATCCAGGGGCAGCAATACACCCGTTCATTTATTCACGAAGCCAAAGATGCTCAGAAGTTTGTGAACTATGTTGGTTCAGAAGTGGCGGCTGAAATCAAAAACCGTCGTCGTGAGCAATGGATTGGCACGCCTGATAACATTATTGGTAATGAGCAAATGTGGCGTAATCCTGAGCTTCAGAACGGTATTTTGATAGCAAAACCTGATCCTAAAACAGGTCAAATGCCAACTAAAATGCCGCCATGGGAACTATCACAATCTTTGCTTTTACAATACCAACGCGGTTGTCAAGATATGCGTGAAATAATGGGCTTTAGCGAAACAGAAGCTCTACAAGGTCGCGATATATCTGGTAAAGCGCGTCGTGAGCGCAAAATGGAAGGCTCCATGTCTGCCTTTGTATTCTTTGACAATCTCAATCAAGCTATTGAACAAGGTGGTCGAGTTGTACTTGATCTTCTTCCTGTGATTGCAGGTGAAGATGAGCGACATATGGTTATCTCGAAAGCGGATGGCCGTACAGATTCCATTGTGCTCAATAAAGAAACAAAGGATGGCAAGATTAATACTTTGGAAGGCGGGGATTACGATGTTGAGATTGATACGGGGCCAAGCTTTGCAGTTCAAAAGTCAGAATCACTTGAAATGCTACAAGGTATTATTCAAGCAGCGCCTCAATTATTCCCTTTGATTGGCGATCTTTACGCTGCACAGCTTGATGTACAATTTATGCCCCAATTGAAGGAACGGTTACAAACATTAGTGCCGCCTGAAATATTAGCAAAGGAACAAGGCAAACAGCCGCCACTAAAACAGCCTAATCCACAAGAGCAACTAATGGAACAAGAAATGCAGATGAAGCAACAAGAATTAAAAAATAAAATGGCCGAAGTTCAAATAAAATCGGAAAAACTTCAGATTGAAAAAGAACAAGCTCAATTAGATCATGTGAAATTATTGTTGGACGCTCAAAAGGCTCAAACAGAGGCGCAGTTAAATGTTTATGATCACCAACTCAACTTAGAAACTGCTAAAGCAAGACACCATTTGGATGGAGTGAAAATTGATAATGACTTTAACCATAAAATCGCATCTATCCTTGCTGATATTCATAGGGATGAGAAGCAAAGAGATCATGAAAAAGAAATGAATAAAGATAAGTCATCGCAATAGCTTTCCTCCTGCCCGTGCCAGAGTCCAAGTGCTAAACTTGGCCCCTCTGGCACGTCTGTTATTTTTAAATATGCTTATCTTAATAATTATTTATTTTTTTATTTGCTGTAATTAAGGGAGGGTATTTTATGTATAAATTATATTTTTTTCATATAAACATTTGCTTATAGGAATGAAATCCTGTGGGTAGGCTGCGAATAGTTAAAGATAACTAATTAGCTCAAAAACTTATACAGCATTATTAACAAGTTTGTGCACAGAAATTGGGGATAAGTTTAATAGAAACTTGGTTTTTGATAATGATTGATATTGAGATAAAGTTGCCCAAATCTGGAATCGAACCAGAATTTAGCGATTACGAATCGCTTGTTTTACCATTAAACTATATGGGCTTTGCCCGATGAGAGATTCGAACTCCCGGTCTACCGATTACAAATCGGTTGCATTACCTCTATGCTAATCGGGCGGTAAAATATATGTTAACAATATGAGCAATCCCGCTAATAAGTGACGAGATTCTATAATTTCTTTGGACTTATTACGATAATATTCTTTGTTATTAGGTTGTTTTCTATACTTAAGCGATGATTTTTTCCATTGTTCTTTTAAACAAAGGTTACACACCCACCATTCCTTTTTCTTACTTTTTTTAAGTGTGAATTCAAAATAACCGTGTTTTTTGCAGTTTTTATGCATTTTTATACTCTTTTCTAGTATTTTATCTTCAAATAATATCTTTATACTAGGAAGACGTTAAATTAATTTAGCAACATGTAAAATAATGCCACCAAATATAGTTATGGTCATTGCTGTTTGGGCAAATATTGTTCCTAATACCCATTTGAAATGAGAATCCATTTTATTATCAATATGTTTTATGTCATCTCTTAGACTTTTAATGCCTAATTCTACTACTCTTACTCTCACTTCATGATTGATATAATTCTCTTCGTTTTTGTTCATTATTTATCCTCCTCTATCATTTTTGTATTTTAACATACATTTAAAAATAGTGAGTTCAATCTTATATGTTTTTAGCAAATCAATCCTCAACCACTACCGGTGGGGTATTCTTTTTGTTCAAAAAGCCTAAAATAGGTTGTACGAGAGAAGGATTCTCTCAGGGTTTCAGAGCCGCCGTAGGGCTCTCGGGCAAATGACTTTGCCGAAATGGAGTTGAGATCATGGACGAAGAACAGAACAGTTCTACCGAGCAACCTAGTGATAGCGAAAATGTAGAAAATGGTGGAGTAGGGCCAGGCGATGCTGAGGAACAAGGAGTTCCTGTTGCAGAGGATGCGCCAGCAGAGAAGGATGACCCCTATGGTGTTAAAAAGCGCTTAGGGATGCAGGCCAAAAAACACCAGAGAGAAATGCGTCAGATGCAGGAGCAACTGATGCAAATGCAAGCCCATATGGCGCAAGCAGGTTCTCAATCTCCATCTAGCCACGCTAATGCCTATCCTTCACCTGGGCAGCCTAATCCGCCTAGCATGTCGGAAGAGGAAAAGATACAGCACGCAGTACGCTATGCTCTCGGAGCGAAGGAACAGGAAGAGAAGCAAGCTGAAGAGTACCGCCGTCAAGCGCATGTGCAAAAGCAATACCAGCGATTGCACGATGAGTTAGACAAGGGCTCGGATAAGTATGATGACTTTGATGAGGTGGTCAGAGGGGATGCCCCTTTTAGCCAGCATGTGCGGGATGCACTGTTACTCGTCGATAACCCTGCGGAAGTAGCTTACAGACTCGGTAAAAACCGTGATGAACTCGAACGAATCTCCAGACTCCATCCATTAGATCAGGCTCGCGAAGTGAATAAGTTGAGCTTTGCATTGATGGGCGGGAATAACGGGAAACCATCTTCCAGCTCCACTAAGTCGAACCCATTGGGATCGATCAAGGCAAATCCAACCAGCGCTTCAGCGATCACGGATAAGACTCCTCCCTCTGTAATCAGAGCGCGGATGAAGGCTGGCACATGGAAGTGACGATCTATTGCGGTTGACAATGTTGACTATAAAAGTTGACAAAGACGACCCGTAAAGTTGTCAATGACATGTCGCCAATTAAAGGACTAATTGGAGACCTACGGCAATGCCTAATCAATTTATTACTACGGATTTAGTATCGAATACAGCATTAGCGATGTTCGCTAATAATGCCCCCTTTGTTATGACGGCTTCTCGTATTTATCAGGATGACTTCGTTTCTTCTGGTTATAAGATTGGCGACACTTTGCAGGTTCGCAGACAGAACCATTTCATTGTTGGTGATGGCTCAGTGGCTACTCCACAAAGCATCATTGAAACGGTAGAAAATATTGTTATCGCTCATCAATACCACGCACTTATAGCTTACACCATTCAAGATTTGTCTTTACGCATTGAAGATTTCAGCCGTTTATTTATAGCGCCGGCTATCCAAGAAGTCATTACTCAGATGGAAAAGGATATCGCTTCCAGTGCTGAACAAGAACTCAATTTCTTCACAGGTACAGCAGGTGTTGCGATCAACTCATTTACGACTGTTGATACGGCTGGCGCCAAGTTACTTGAGCAGGGTGTAAATATCGCTTCTGACGCGTACATGGCCATGACGGTTAGAGACGGTTCCTCACTAAAGGGCGCCTTGCTCAACAATTTCACTCCGGTCTTCAATGAAGACATCGTGCGCAGTTCTGCGATTGGTCACTTGTCTTATTTTGATATTTTCCAATCTCAAAACATCAAACGTCACATTGCAGGTGCCGGCCCAAGACTTCATTCTGCTGATACGTTGCTTATAAATGGCGCAGTTTCTTCTGGGACTACTCTTATCATGGACGGCGCTTCATTTACCATCACTGACTATTTTGTGGTTGGTGATGTTATCTCGATTGCTGGTGTTCAATCTGTCAATCCTGTCGGTCGTGCTGCAACCGGTCAAGATATGCAGTTTGTTGTGACAGCCAATTCAAGTTCTGATGGTGCTGGCAATATCACGGTTCAAGTGAGCCCAAGCATCATATCTGACACGCTTAATCCTAACCGTAATGTGAGCAATGCTGTTCCTAACGATGCTGCTGTAACGATGGTTGGAAGCCATAACGTAAACGTGGCTTACCCATCACGCGGTTTGGACATCGTATGTCCTCCCCTCTACAAATTGCAGGTTCCTTATGCTTCTGTAGCGGTTGACCCTGAAACCGGCTTGTCCTTGGCTGTAACACAGACTGGCGACATTCTCGGCTATCAGAACTACATGCGTATTGACTTACTGTGCGGCTTTAAATGGCATCAACAATACGCCGTTCGCGTTCTATCATAAGGAGAGGCCCGATGCTGACATTTGTCTATCACCCAATCGACGAACCTCGAGTAGTCGAAGATGATGAAGCAGAGAAACTGAAGGCATCGGGTGTCTGGTTTGATAGTCCGCTTAAGGCAAAGCAATACCGTGAAAAGGTTGAGCAGGAAATTAAAAACGAGTCGGAGCTTAAAAAGGCAAAGACCAAACTAGAGGATAAACACCATGAAAAATCCAGTCATGTCTAACAATGCGTTTGTGAAGGGCGTTGAAAACAAGATGAAGTCCAAAATGGGTGACCAACCCACTGTTCCAGCGGAAATGAAGAAATTTAATGCTTATATGAGCAATAACGGAGAAGAGGCAAAAAAATCTACTAATAAGCTGTGTTCTGGCTTGGATGATGCTTTCCCGTTAAATAAGAATCTGACTGTGGAATAAGTCGATGAAATCGACATGTCACGATGATGTGTCGATTTTTTTCAATTTTTTCGACATAAGGATATGTCACTATGACTCAGATAACGAGAACGACTAATGAGTTAATTATCAATTCTCTTTACTTGTTAGGCGAACTTGGGGTAGGAGAAACCCCAGACTCATTCATGTTGTCTTCTGGTCTTGAGCTTATCAATGAACTATTGGCAAAGTTTTCATCAGATAGTATCTATATTCCTTACTTGACTACAGTGAACTTTACGATGGTTCCAGGTCAGGCTGAATATAGCATTTCAAATCTTGTTACCGCCGATATTATTGGCAATCGCATAGTGGATTTATCTTTTGCGAATTATACAGTGCCCAGTGCAGGCCAAGGAATTATTTATCCACTTCAAATCTTAAATAAAGCCCAATATTATAATGTAACAAGACTTACGCCTTTAAATACGCGTCCTGGTTTTATATTCCTGAATAAACAGGACACTGAAAGTATTTTAACGCTCTATCCGGCACCTGATCAGCCCTATCCTTGTCAGGTTGGGGTGAAGAGTTTCATCAATTCTTTAATAGCTAATCAATCACTTGTTGAATTACCGACTTTTTATTATGGCTTTATGAAGTATGCCTTGGGTCGTAAGTTCAAATCCTATTACCCATCCGGAAATTGGACTCAGGAAGCTGAAGATGAGTATCAGGATTACTACAACATGGCTAAAAACGTTAATGAAACGGATCTTACGATTAGGCCAACAGCCATTCTCAGTAGACCTGAGCCCTTTTACTGGCAAAACATACTGGCGTATTAAACGATGCGGAAGGATTATGACCTTGTCGGAAGTTATGATAATCAGCGAGTCAGTACGATCAGCGCGGCTCGTACGGTCAATATGTTTGAATATCGTGATCCCGAAGGCAAACGTCCAAAGGTTATGTTGCCAACTTCAGGTCTTCTAGATGCTAACCTTAATTTTCAGACAGAGACAGGAGGAGCACGAGCATCTTTTGTATTTAAAGATGCTGTTCAAACCGCCATATACAATGTTTTTGGGCAGTCTGTCTTTAAGACTATTGGTTCTACGGATGCTCTTACCACGACGCTTATAGGGACAATTAGCAATACTACGGGCTTTGTTGGGATTGATGCTAACCAGACTCAGGTTATCTTTGTGAACGGTGTGAATGGATATATCTATGATACGACCGTTAATACGTTTGAGGTCATCACTGACACCAGTTTTCCAGCTAAACCAATCGATGTCTGTTTTTTGGATGGTTTTTTTATCGTAGCCAATGGCGATACGAATACCTTTCAGATGTCTTTACTCAATAATGGCATGGTATGGGGCCCGACAGGGGATATTACTTTTACTTCGTCGGCAGCAACCGATATTTTAACTTTGACAGGTACAACCAATGCAAACTTCGCAACTGGTACTCCAGTTCAATTTTCTGTCTCTGGTGGTGGTGTGTTACCTGTTGCTGTACCGCCTTTAACGACTTCGGACACTTATTATACAATTAGGGTAAGCTCTGCTGCGACTAATCCTGGAACAATTAAGATTGCTCGTACGCAAGCACTTGCTTTGGCGGGAACTGCTATCGATCTTACCGTCGATGGTGTTCCGACGACCAAGGTGACAGGGTTGGGGCAACTTCAATTAGGTAGTATCACCTCCCATCCAGGTACTATTGTTGGTTGCCGTACCCTTCACCGACGGGTTTTTTTCTTTTCTCAGAACTTTACTGAAGTATGGGAGAATGCAGGGATTGGTACGAATTTACCGATTAGACGTAACAATTCTCTTTTAATGGAAGTTGGAACGCCTGCTTTAGGCAGTATTGTCACGGGATTTGATAGAATGTTTTTCTTATCCCAAGATAAGGACGGCTTGGGTGGTGTCATGGAAGTCAAGGGAACCGAGTCTGTTCTTGTAAGCAATAGGGCCTTGGATTACCAGCTCGCCCAATACGCTTCTGACCCTGATACAGGGGTAGCTGATGCTCGCGGTGTTTTGATTAAAGAAAACGGTCTCATTTTTTATCGCCTCAATTTTACTTTAGCCAATCACACTTTTGTTCTGAATGTGACGATGAGCACAGCTGAAACTCCTCTCTGGCATGAAGAAGAAGTCCTTAATGGTGATCGTCATCCGGCGCAGACCCATGCGTATTTTGATGGCGTCAATTATTACGGTGCTTATGATGAAGCCAAAATGTACATCGTTGATAGCACAATTTCAAATAATAATGGTGAAGCAATTCGGCGGATGAGAATCGGCAAACAGATGACACCAGAAGGTTATGATAGGCTGAGAATTGATCGATTTGTGGTGGATTTACTGCAAGGTGCTGAAGATTTTATCGTTATAGATGAAAGCAATCTAGATGCTGAAAATGGTGATGATATTACTACTGAAAACTCAATTAATATCATACTAGATCAGCAAGTTTTGGTTCCTGGTGGGCAGCCGAAGGTCTTTTTGTCGATCTCTAAAGACGGTGGGCAAACTTACGGAAATGAACTGATAGCCAATATGGGGAAGCTAGGACAAAGAACTTTCCGAACTACTTGGCGCAAACTAGGGACAACTCCTAGAGGCCAAGGGTTTACACCTAAGATTGAATTTTATAATGATGTGCCTTTCGTTGTTCTGGGCGCTGCATGGGATTTTGAGCAATTACCTGAATAAAAGGATCGAAAAATGGCTGTAGATTTTGATAATTTTCCGACCTACGACCCTCTTATCAAGGTAGGATCAGTTTATATGTCTAATGTTTGGGCTGATTTTTTAGCGACGTTTATGCAGACTTTACAAGGATATTTATCTCAAAATGGAATATTTGTTCCTCGTGTCACTACAGTTCAGCGTGATGCTTTGATAAATGTAATGAATGGACAATTAATTTATAATACTACTTTAGATAAGTTTCAGGGAAGAGAAGCTGGAGCTTGGGTGAATTTAGTATAATCAAAAGGATTTTGATTATGAGTATGCCAAGATACGCGCAAGACGCAATAATGAACCAAGGGCAAGGATTTTCTGGAAATATGGCTGGGTTAGGAAGCGGACTTGGTACCTTTTTAGGCGGTCTTTTTGGTAATTCTGGCGCTCCCTATGATGAGGCCATGAAGCAATATCAGAGATATGGTCAAATGGGTGCTGATGCTCAAAATCCATTTCTTCAAGCTGGTCAAGGAGCTATTGGTGACTATCAGAACTGGTTGAAGAAACAGCAAGATCCTTCTGGTTTTATCAATAACTTAATGGGTGGTTATCAAGAATCACCTTATGCTAAATTTTTACAACAGCAATCCATTCGCGGTGGTCAAAATGCTGCAAGTGCAAGCGGTCTCATGGGTTCAACTCCTTTTGCTCAACAACTCCAACAAAATGCTGGAAATATCGCTTCTGGTGACATGAATCAATGGTTACAGAATGTTTTGGGAGTTAATACTCAATATGGGCAAGGTCAACAAAACTTGATAAGAGGCGGTCAAGAAGCTGCCAATGCTTTGACAGGTCTATATAGCAATATGGGTAATCAGATGGGTCAAGCAGCTTATGGTAGGCAAGCAGGTAGAGATCAAGATTTTTGGAATATGATTGGTGGTGGAGCTCAAATGGGCTTATCGTTTTTATTATAAGGATTGAATCATGGGATTACCATTACCAAGAGTTGTTGCAGATGTTGGCCCTGGGGGTCCGTTAGTTACCTCTATGCGTGGAATGAATGCATTAGCTAGCGATATGCTTTCAAACAAAATAAAAGGTGTTCAGGCTGATTATGCGCCTTTAACTACTCAAGCTAATGCCTATTCTAAACTTGCTTATGCGCAACTTATGGGCCCACAATTTTTGGCAAAATTAATGGGACATGACCCTATTCTTGCAAATATGACTGAAGACCAAAAGAGAGCAGCTTTAGATAAACTTTACGGAGCAGGATCAGGACAAGGCACAGGGAATGCTTTGATGAATATGCCAAGTCCTCCAGCTCAAAATCAAGGCTCTTTTGGTAACTTTTTAGTTAATAAGGTACGTGGATTATTGGGTGGTCAGCAAGCACAACCTCAAGCTGATAATGCTTTAGGTTATCCTTATAGTGCATCTATCGATCAATCCAAACAACCTAATCAAAATAATGTTGCCCAAGGAAATGCGCCACAAATACAAAATCCTAACAGCGGTTATGCTTATGATGCACAAGGAAATAATGTTATTGCCTCTCCACAGGAAGTGGCTTCAATCGCTAATAGTAATAACCAAAATGCACAGGCTCAACCTTATCGTACTTTCTCTGAAAATACGGCTAATCAAGCGAGTATTGTAGCGCAAGGAAAAGAACAAGGAAAAATTAGAGCGAAAGCTATTGATGAGATGGATCAGCAATATCAACAAGCTATTCAAGCTGAAGTTCCCTTACAGCATATGAATGAAATTGTGACCAATCCAATATTCAGTAATATGCGAAATTATCCTTGGTTCCAAGGTGCGCAACTTAATATGAAGTCCAAAGTTGGGACGCCTGAAGAGCAAAGGTTAATTGGTGATTTCCAAACAACAGCACAAAATGCCGTGGCTCAAACGGTTATGGGATTTAGAGGCCGAATTTTAGATAAAGAAGTTGATATGGCAAATAAAATGAAAATTAATCCTGAAGATACTTTTCAAGTTATTTTGGGCAAATTGCCTTCTATTGAAGCATTTAATGAATTTACAAAACAGCGTTCTCGTATGGCGTCTCAATTAATGGATAAGCAACACATTAGTCGTGGGGATGCCTTGGAAATTGCGGATAAACAGCTTGATAGCAAAGCTATTCGAGAAAAAATAGAAAAGATGCTTGATTATCCTGTGACGATAAGAAGCAAGAAGACTGGTCAATCAAGAACAATTCCAGTTTCAGAAGCAAGAAAATTAGGAGTTCCTAATGTCTGATTCCGAATGGGAACTATCAACCAATAATTCTCAACAACAAGCTCAGGCTCAACCTGAATCGGAATGGGAATTAAATACTAATACGCCCTCAGGTGGCGAAAGCTATTGGGACTCTTTAAAAGCTGCCCCTGGACGCATCGGCTCTGATATTGGGAGTGCTATTTCTAGAGGAATAAATGCTATTCCTGAATATTGGGAAAAAGCGAAAACTGAAGTGCCGGGTCTTTTAAATCCATTTAGTCAAATGAACCTACATAGATATCATGCAGATGCACAAGCATTAGCTGGCGGTAATGAGTTGATTAATTGGATTGCTCAAAGCCCACTGAATCTATCAAAGTATGGATCAGAAAAGCTTCATCTCACCCCTCAAGGGTTGACTAACTTTTTGCAGAAAATTACTCCTGAAGATACAACGCAAGCAATTAATCAATTATTTGGTGAACCTAAATATGAAGGTGAAGCTGCTCTTCGTGGTGGTGTAAGGAATTCATTACCTATTGCTGGTGCTGTAAAACTTGCAACAGCTATTAAACCATCAGCATTGTTTACTACTAAGAAAGAAATAAAAAATAATATATTAAAAACGCATGACGCATTAGAGAATCGTGCTTCTTCCGCATTTAAAAAGGTTTCAGATGAAGTTAATAATCGTGGTGCTATACAGGTTCCTTTAGTTAACCCGCAAGGTGCTCCAATCGTTGATTTTAATAATCTGAAATCTTATTTTCCGAGCACTAAACAATATAATGCTTTACTTACCAAAGCTCAGACAGGCGATTATAACGCGCTTAGAAAATTACAAACAAATCTATACGAACAAGGGAAGAAAAATTTAGGTTCTGGTTTTGAAGCCGATCGTATGAAAGGTGCTGAAATGTTAGAAAGTAGAAATGACATTAATCAGGCTATTTCAGATCATTTGGTGAATAGTGGAAATACTGATTTGGCAGATATATTACAAGGAGCTCGTAATGATTGGAGCACCTTACAAAAAACTTATTACAACGAAAATATGAATAATGCTCTTGTTAATATGGTTAATAAACAATTTAGAAAAGTTCCTAATAACTTGGTTGATATTCTTGGGGAAGAGTCTATACCTATGAAAAATCTACTCGATTTTCATCCTGGGCTTGAATCAAAAGTTCAGGGATATAAAAGAGGGCAGAATATTTTAGGTAAAGGTTTAAAATATGGGCTTCCTCTTGGAGCGGCTTATTTGGGGTATGAATATGGCAAACCCAGAGGCAAGTAAAGACTGTATTTAAACGGATAAGATTTATGTAAAATAACCGTATTTATATCACAAGGAATGTGATGAGATGGCGATAACTTATAGCTTAGGTGTAATGCCTAAATGGATTTTGATAAATAACGAGGGCACTGTTGCGGGCGGTGGCTCGCTTGAAACCTTCAGTTCGCTTAATCATACACAGCACAAACCCGTCTATATGGACGCCGGTGGCACCATTCCTTATACCAATCCTATTTTATTCGATCTTAATGGCGTTCAAGGGCCATTTTACTTTAAATTTGATAGCGCAGCTCCTGATGACCTTTATTTTCTAGTCGCTAGAGATAGTGATGGCAATGAATTGTGGACAATGGATGACTACCAGCCAGGAGGAGGCGGTGGGGGAAATGTTACAATATACCAATCATTGACCAATTATATTGGAAATAGCGTATTTATTGATAATATTGGTAATACTGTCAGTCCCATAAATAGTACGAATCTTGTTTTAGCACCTAGCAATCATCATGGATTCACTCCTGATTTTACCCCGACTATAGGGCTTTTCGGCGCTTTAGGGCCAGATATTCGCTTTGTTAAGTCTAATACTACGGCAACCGATCAAATCACTTTTGAGACGTTCCCAATGGCCACAGCGCCCATGACAGGCGATGTGACGCCAATTCAATTTTTGAGATACCAATGTACGGTAAGTCCTGCGGGTGAAACCTTTAAATCTTTCCAGTTTCCTATCTGTCAGAAAGTCAAAAATCTATCCAATCAGGTTATGACCTTTCAATGTTGGGCGAAGACGGCTGTCAATCCTGCAACATTAACTGTCTATACACGCCAATATTTCGGTTCAGGAACAGCAGCTAGCACTGAAGTGCGAACAGCGGCCGGAACGATGGCTCTCACGACTGCCTGGCAAGAATTTAATATCGTATTCACGGTACCTTCTGTTGCCGCTAAATCTCTAGGAACGCCCGGTCTTCAAACTGGCGATGATGCCATGTATATGCAAATTGAGATGCCGCTTGGATCGGGAGCATTGTGTGATATTAGTTTGACTAAAGTTACTCTGCATCTTGGCGAAATTCAGCCTGATAAGGATTTTGATAACTATGATCAGATTGATTCAATAACACAGACGCCTAGAACCGGCGATGTGATAACAAGTTTACGTTCTACGCCACCCAAAGGATGGTTGGCAATGAATGATACTTCAATTGGTAATACAGGTTCAGGTGCGATAACTGCCAAAGAAGAGACATTCCAGCTCTATAAAACATTATGGGATTGTGTGCTCGATGCTTGGGCACCTGTTTCTACAGGACGTGGCGCTACCGCTACGGCTGACTTTTTAGCTGGAAAGACTTTAACAATGCCACGTGCTCTAGGACGGGCTCTCGCAGGAGCGGGGACTGGTGCCGGATTAACAGCACGAGCTATTGGTGAATATCTTGGAGCTGAAACCCATACATTGACTAAGGCTGAGTTGCCAGAACCAGTTGTAACTAATGCGGCAAATTTCAGTGCGGCAGCGGGCGGGGGCGCGGCTGTTATAGAGTCTTCTGGTGGGCCTGGAACAGGCGTTATAAGTAACCCAGGTGGAAATCAGCCGCACACCATTATGCAGCCCACTTCATTTATGAATATATTTATCAAGTTGTAAAAATGGACACATTGGCATGATGCCGATGTTTATTTACAAGGAGCGTAAAAATGGCAGTTCAATTGGTTACAGTTCCACCTTTAGATCCTAATGCCTACACGGGCCCGACTCGTGTGATGTCAGGTGTGGCACGAACAGGAGATGTTACTCTTGATACTATGTACGGCGCAAATGGTTCAGTTGAATTTGCACGCTGGTTGTATGTTGGCGTCACAGGTAACGTCTCTTATCGTAAATGGGATGGGACGGATCAGACTCTACTCGGATTGGCAGCAGGCGTTTGGCACCCTATTTATTCGATAAGAATAAATACTGCCGCAACAACGGCTACCAGTTTGGTATGGGGAAGTTAGCTAACTTCAAAAAAGGTAATATTACTCATTAATTGAAAAGGAATTTGAAAATGACTACAAGCTTAGGACAAACAGTTTTTTCTCCTTGGTTGACGCCTGTTCGTCTTGTTTCAACCTCAAACATAGCTGGAACGTACTATAATGGTCCAGATAATAATGGTGTTAAAGCGACATATACAGTTGCTGCATCTTCATTAACGATTGATAGTGTTTTATGTGCTGTTGGTGATCGTGTATTGCTTCACACGCAAACTAATACTTATGAACAAGGTATTTATATTGTTAAGAGTATTGGTTCAACAGTCGTATTACAACGTGCTGATGATCAACAAAGTTTAGAACAATTAAAAGCGGGTGAATATGTTGCAGTTGGTGCTGGTTCAGTTAATGCTGGTAACTTTTACACCTTAGTTGAGCCATTACCTCAACAAATCGGTGTTGATGCAATTGTCTTCAATGCTGATCCTTCTGCTGGTGGTGTAAGTTTCTCCGGTGGCGCATCTACTGCTAATGCGTTACCTGTGTTTTCTGATACTGCTGGTAATATCAAAGCTGCAACTACGACTGTTACGTTGGGTCAGGCATTGTCAGTTACTGGAGCAGGTACATTCTCTGGCGCGATCGCTTCTACGGCAGGTAATATCACTTCCGGTTCATCTGGTGATGCTGGTAATTTCATTTCTTTTCCTGCAACGGCTGCGAACGGCACATTTATATTTGAAGCATTAAATGCTGGTGGTGCTTTTAATACCACATTAAGAAATGGCGTGATGGGTCAAACAACGGTTATTACTCTTCCCGATCCAGGAGCTGCTACCGGTAACATTCTTCTTGCTGGTGCGGCCTTAACATCCGGTAATATCCCACAATTTAGCGGAACGGCTGGTCGTGTGGTTGATTCTGGTTTAATTGTCGCTAACCAAACATCATTCGCTCAAGTGTCTCTGACAGCAGCACAATTTAATGGTATGTACGCAGCTCCCGTACTATTGGTAGCAGCACAGGGTGCAAATACCATGATTATAGTAGAAAGCATCCAATTGCAAATGACATTTGTCTCGGCTGCTTATGCTGCGGGTGGTGTGGTGGCAGCACAATATGATTCAACTGCAAATGGTGCTGGTGTCCATGCCTCTAGTGATGAAGCTGCTGCTGATTTCTTTGCTGCTGCAAGTACAGTATTTAAATTGAATGGTGGTTTAGTGTTAGCTCCATTCACAACTTGTGCAAACAAAGGATTATATCTTTCTAACTTGACTCAAGCATTCACCACTGGTGATAGCACATGGCGAGTGAAAGTTTATTACCATGTAATTAGCACAACTGCGTAATGAATCTGGGGGATGTAAAAGTCCCCCATTTTTTAAGGAATTAATATGAGCATATGGGGTGGTGGTTTTATACCAATTGCCAATTATTCTTCGAGTGCGGGCATTAATGCAGATCATTTAATTACGCAATCGAATATTGATATTCTTACACAGAATTCATTGAACATCTTGGTTCAAGAATAATAGGGAGAAATTGATGGCCGGAATAAAAATCACGGATTTACCTCCAGTAGTTACACCTGCTTTGACTGATGTTTTTCCTATTGATCAAGGTGCAGTAACTTACAAAGAATCTGTTTCTGATGTTCTTTCTTTATTTCAAGCGAATGGTCAGGCTTTAACAAGAACAAATGATACAAACGTTACAATGATATTAGGTGGCTCTCCTAATACAGCATTGCTTAATGCGACATCCATGACACTAGGATGGACAGGTCAACTCTCAGTTCCTCGAGGTGGTACAGGTAATTCAACATTCACGGCTTACTCTGTAATATGCGCAGGAACAACCGCAACAGGTGCATTTCAGAATGTGTCAGGAGTCGGTACAGCTAATCAAGTATTAACATCAAATGGTGCAGGTGCTTTGCCTACATGGCAAGCTGGGGGAACAGTATCACCATTAACTACGAAAGGCGATCTTTATACCTTTACGACAGTTAATGCGCGACTTCCTGTTGGAACGATTAATGGTCAGATACTTCAAGTAAATTCAGGATCAGCTACAGGACTTGCTTGGTCTACAGCTACTTATCCAGCAACTGCCAATAATGTGGCGCGTATCTTGCGATCTGATGGAACTAATTGGGTGCAAACTACAGCAACATTTGCTGACAGTTATGGTGCTAGTGAATTTCTCTATTCTAATGGCGCAAACAACGTTGCGGGACTCGCAACAGCTAATAACGGATTGCCTGTTACAGGTAATACAGGAATTCCTTCTATTTTGGCAGGCCCAGGCACTACCGGAAACTTTTTACAGTCTAATGCGGCGGCTGCGCCTTCTTGGTCGACAGCTACGTTTCCATCTGTTGGAGGGGCTGCCGGAAACATATTAATTTCTAACGGTACGAACTATATTGCTTCAACATCGTTGTGGCCCAATACAGTTGGGACGGCTGGAAAGATATTACGATCTGATGGAACAGTAAACGCTTACACGACCTCTACTTATCCTGATACTAACGCTGTTAGCACATTGCTTTATGCTTCTAGTGCGAATGTCATGGCAGCATTAGCTACAGCTAATAGTTCAATACTTGTTACTAATTCCGGTGGTGTTCCTTCATGGAGCACGACACTTCCTGCGTTCACAACTTCAAGTATTACTTTCAGTCCAACTACTGGCGGCATTGTTGGTACAACTACTAACGACAATGTGGCGGCTGGTAAAGTTGGAGAATTTGTTTCAAGCGTTATTGCGTCTGCTTCGGCAGTAAGTTTAGCTGATGCGACCGCAACCAACGTTACAAGTATTTCGCTTACAGCGGGTGATTGGGATGTTTGGGGTAATACTACCATTAACTGTCCTACCAATGATGGTGTAACAATGTATGGATGGGTTAGCTCAACTTCTGCAACACTACCAGATATTTCTTTAGTAAGTGGAAGTGTTAAGGCGGCTCAAACAACTGTTGCAGTAAGTGTTCCTCAATTAAGATTTAGTTTATCAGGAACAACTACTATTTATTTATCAGCATATGCAACTACAGCGGCTGGAACGCGAAATGCGTGCGGCGGAATTTACGCTAGAAGAGTAAGATAATTTAAAAGGAATTAATTATGTCAGGCATAAAGATAAGTCAATTACCTGCTGTCGTTACTCCAGCGTTAACAGATATTTTTCCTATTGTTCAAAGTGGAACAACTTACAAGGAAACCATTACTCAATTAGCATCTTTAGTTTCATCTAATATTTCTAATAATTCAGTGACGAATGCCATGCTTTCTCAAATGGGTGCTTATACAATTAAAGGTAATAATACTAATGCAACAGCAAATGCTGCTGATATTGCAGCAGGTCAATATCCAGCTACCCATACGAATGACAGTGCATCTGCTGGAAATGTCGGAGAATATTTAAGTACAATTGTTTTGTCTGGTGCAGCAGTAGCAATGACAACAACAGTATCAGCAGATGTTGCATCTTTAGCATTAACAGCAGGGGATTGGGACGTTTGGGCAGAATTGTGGACATCAGCAAATGGCGCAACAACCACTACTCTTATTCAAGCTGCTATAAATACAGTTTCAGCTACATTGCCAACTGTTCCAGCAGATGGGACCGCTAATGAAATTCATCATCCAGTTAATTCTGCTGGTGCTATAGAAGTTATTTCCATATCACCATGTAGAGTTTCTTTGGCTGCGCCTGCTACAATTTATTTTGTAGCAAACATAACATTTGCAGTTAATACCATGGCAACATATGGAAAAATATGCGCAAGGCGAAGAAGGTAATAAAATTTCATTCATTAAGAACAGAATCATATTCAACTCTTTTAAATCGCGCAGCTTTTAAAATAGCTTCAATATGCTCACGAAGATAAGATGAGCTTTCATCTTTTAATAAGTTATCCAGTATTTCTATAAATTTATCTATGTCATTAAGACTTATTAACATTTCTTTTTTAAATCCTTGTTAGTTTTATATTTGTTTTAAATATTCAAACATTATTTATCACAAAATAGCATCTATTAATAACATTTTTCACAAAAAAATAATACTTTTTCATAAATATTTTCATTTAATATTTTTTTTACAATATTTGTATTTCACGTGGTGTCTTTATAAAATACAATGCCACTATTTTCACAGGTAGTAACTTCATCTTTTAAACCATTCATTAATCCATTTTCAATTAAGTAAATAAGCATTGTTTTCTTCGTTTTTGTTCGCATTTACAAGAGCAAGATTTTGTGTATTTACTTCTAGCATCGAATAATTTTCCACAAACACATTTTATTATTCTTTTTTTCCTATTTCCTTTATTCCATACTTTTCTTCCATTTTCTTTGAAACTATGTAAATGATTATAAGAATCAGTACACCACTCTAAATTAGATAATTTATTATCAGTTCTTATTCCATTTTTATGATTTACGCTTCTACGCTGGCTCGGATTAGAAACAAAAGTAATCATCAATAATCTATGTATAGTAAAAACTTTATGTTTTTTATTCTTATACAATGTAATTGTCATATATCCATTAGTGGATAATCTTGGTTTTAGAATTTTATATTTATAAAATCTACCATCTTCTCTAAAACGTGAGATCGACTTGATTTCCCCTTTTTTGTTTATAAGATAAATTCCAGAATATCCATCTATATTTTTCCACATATTTATAACTTAACACCAAGAGATTTTAGTTTTTTTTGATATCTCAAGAGAGCAAGTTTGATCTTCAATATTCATTCTATCTCCTTAAATATCAATGTTCTTGTTTGATTCTTCTAAAACCAATGGAAACCATGAGCCATTAATCCAAATAGACCCCCGAAACCACCTAACATAATTAAAACAAGCCATCTGAAATCTGTTTTCATTTCTCTAAAACCATCTATCATTCTTTTTTCCATTCCCTCAAGAGTAGTTTCAACACGAGTCATTCTTTGTTCATATAACAAATCATATTTTGTGATTATCATTTGTTCTTCTTTAGTTGTCATTTTTAATATCTCGTTTTTTATGTGAATTAAATTTATTGTAAATTAGTATAGCCATTCTCACGCAAAAAGATGTCAGGACAGATATGACAATTGCAACAGCCGCCAATAAAACAAAAGTAATAACAGGATATAGACCTTCGGTCATTTTTTTATCCTCTTTTTAAGGCAGCAATTTATCTCATAAATAACCGTAACAATAACAGTAATAATCACAACAGGCCAAAAAAAGGATATCGCCGTAATAAGAGCAATCATAAATTATCTGCCTAATTTTAATTGTGATGGAGCAGGAAGCAAACTAGCATTTTCTGTATGAGATGAATTATAAAACATAAGACTAGAGTTATTACCTTTCCAATAGTTCGTATTGCTTTTCGGAAAATAAGAAGGACACTCGCTTACAACTTCCTTTGCCTGATTAGATATTAACTTGATCGTGCTATCTAGAGCATAATCTATTAAAGAACTACCATAATCTGCTAAACCTGACATTGTATTGCTTAGCCAAGAAAACATTATATTTGGTTGAATACTATCAGCACTCGATATTTGTATTTCACGTGGTTTCTTCATAAAATTATTATCTTCAGATGAAATATAATTATGGTTTTGATGTAATTGAGAAAATAAATATTGTTGAAATTGAAGTCTATCATTGTATTTTGTCATAACATTATCAACATTTGATTCCCAACAAATTGCAGAATATTTAAACCAATAGTCGCTTCTTTTATTAAAGTTTAAATAGGCTTTATAGCCGGCTGCTCCAAAATCACCAAAAGGACTCGAATCTTTTATAATAGTCGTTCCTCCGCTGGTAATAGAATAATCTATTCTTTCCATGCTATGTTGGTTTTCAATTGAATAAACACTTAGATAATATAAGTTACGATAACAGCTTTGAGGGAGTGTAGTCGGCGGAGAAGGTGAGCTTTGTGCATCAGTATAATAGTTCATTATACGATAAACATCTCCCCATTGTTCATTCCAGGTATTAATAATATTAACATCTGCTTGTATATTATTTACCCATTGTTTTAAACCATTTACTATCACATACGCTAGGTCTTCACTTCTACCCAATGATTGTAGATATTTACGAGATATTTCTAAAGATCCAGGATTATCAAAGGTTATACATTGTACTCTTCCGCCAGGTTTTTCCATTGAGGCAAAGATATTGCTTGCAATAATTGCGCCTAATGAATGTCCCGTTATGTAGATAGGAACATTTTCAAATGATTGTCCCACTTCCTTGTCATGCCATGTTTTTATTCTCTCTATTTCATCTTTAACATATTGATTAGCCCTTATCATTTGCATAGGAATTTTATTAAATGCTACGCCAATATCGGCTATTATATCGTATATATCAGAAGGAACTGTTCCTCTAAATACAATTGCCCATGCTTTTATCTTTCCGTCTATTAATTGGTATACGAATGATCCCATAAAACCTAAACTATCTTGTCTTGGATCGGAAGTATCAGATTTATAAGTAAACCAATAATGCCAGTCACTTGGTAACATAGATACATCAGGTGTATAGATAGCTAAAGATATTCTTGATAAATCTTCTGCTATTTGTCTTTCAACAGGTAGTTCTATCTGAGGCTCGCCTTTAATTGGCGATAGAATACTTTCTTTTAATTTACCTAAAAACTTAACCATTATTTATTTCCTTTCTATTAATGTAACTTCTGCACTAATTGAACATTAAGTTCTTTAGTGAAAAGATCTTTTAACTTATCTATATTTATATCTTTTCCTGTCTTCGCCATAGTAAATGATTTTATCCATCTTAAAAGGTTAGCGTCACAAGTTGCCATCGAACATACAAATAAATTGATTATGATATTGAGAGATATTTCAGGTTGTTCTTTAATCTGTTTAATAAATCTTTTAATTGCATAATTAAAGATAGGTTGTGAAATTGAACGGACCATCTGAATCATTTCCTGTTCGGTAAGATCTTTTTCATTCATGAAAGAGAAATCCAATCTTCGGCAATAAATGCATCAAAGGGCGGAATAAAAGAATAAGGTTCCATAGAGTTCAGGACAATAGCTTTAGAGTCTTGATCGTAATGAATATATTTCTCCGACCAATCTTTGAGCCAAGCTTTCTTACCTTTTTGTAAGAAGAGAATAATATCATAAAACTTAAATTCAACTTCTTCACCATCTATAATCCAACCATCTGAGATCATAATATCTTCATTGTAAGCATATATTTCAGCATGTGGTTGATAAGTCTTTACATCATTGCCGTCTATTTTAAAGTAAATAGCGCCAACCCATGATTGACGAGTGACTCTATCCCCTTTTTGCAACAATTCCATAGCTTCATTGAATTTCATGTTAGTCCCTATTTACTCAGCAAACATTTCATTGATGATAGTTTCAAATTGTTCCTTTCGGCGCTTTACTAAATCAAGATCATCTAAGGCTTCAATTAACTCATCAAAAGGTATTGGGTATTTGGAAGCGTACTCTTGAATCTTTTGTTCTTTCTCAGCAATCATGCTTTCAATCTTACAAATTTCAAGCTCAGCCTTTTTGCGCATCTCTTTAGAACGTAATGGGGCCATGGCTTCGTTAATCTTTTCCTTGGCTAACACGAGCAACTCTCTGTATTTGATTAATGCCATGTTGTTTATCTCCTTAGTAGTAAAAGTTTTTTGTTGAGTTTAGGTTTTGATGGCGGGACAGAGATTCCTATGCCACCATTTGAGACTACTATTGCCCCTGAATCTGGGACGCTGATGGTAACTGCTTGCTGTTGAGCGCCGCTCATTTGGCGAAGCATTTGATGGTATTGGTCATTATTCATATTCTGTTGCCCTCTCATAATATGATGACATTGAGCAGAAGAGCACAGGTGGCAATAGCCATGCCCTCCAATTCCAAAGCCTAATCCCGTTAGTGACATCATGACCTCCCTAAAATTCTTTTGGACGTGGGAAGATTTCATTCCCAACCTCTCTGGTTAGCCTACTCGGGTGTAAAGTCCGGCAATACCGCTCGAGAAATACATCCATACTGTAGACCTCGCCTAACGGCAAAATCAGAGACTCTTCGATCATGCGCCTGAATCGGTTGCCCTTGCGGGTACTAGAACGGCCTACATGTCTTTTTGAGCTTCCGTCCAAACTTGGTGGCCTATTTTCCCTTCTCTATTTTTATAAGTTCACGTTACGAACATGCCAGGGCTATCATAAAAATTGAGTAAAGTATCGTCGGCCATAACTCTTTAATGTTGATACCAAGTGTAGATCATTATAAAATTTCATACTTATTGCAATAGACATCTAATGCCCAGAAAAACAGAAACAGAAATATAATATTAAACATTAGCCCTACCTCTTTACATTTATGGTGGCCTGTCATAATTCCCCTTTTGAAGCTAAGCCGATGACTACACTGCCACCATGTTTTGTTATATATACATTTTTATTTATTTTGTAAAGTCCTAAAATGGAATATCGGCATTATTGTCAAACTCATCTTTTATGGCCTCTGTAAGTTTTGCTGTTGTCCCTTCAGACTTAATATAGTCCTTAACCATATTTTTAGGAGCGTACATCCCACCATTCGGATTAGGTTTACTTTCTTCTAGACCAAGCTCAAGCTTACCGGCTCTGCCAGGACAATCTGATGCTCTGAGTTCACCGGATTCATACTTTTCAGTCAATCCTGTTGCATCACAAAAGTGTCTAAGCTTAAAAGCCATGGCTTCGAGGACATAATCAAAGATTAATCGTTCACGTCCCATATTGTCCCAAATCTTCATCTTCAGTTTAATCATCTCATTACCGGACTTGGCAACTTGGTCAAGAGCTTCTATAACCTGGAAAGAATATTCTCCAGGTTCAACCAAGGCCATGGTTTGTATTTCTTGTTCTGTTTTAGGTGTGAATCTCATTGGTTATCTCCTTGTGGTTTGATTTTGTTTTCCATAAAAGTGATACATTTCTCGATTAGAACTGCAGACATCTCATCAAAAGATATAGCATTAGCCTTATCTAACCACTTTTGTACTAATTCTTGAGGCTCTTTGAATATCTCAATGAGGTGCTTTAGATGATCTATCTGTTCTTTAGTTGCTAAAACTTCAGCGACAGCACTACGTTCTAAGACTTCACGACCATAACGGTTAGCTATCTCATCATAAGAAAAGGGGAACTGTTCACCATCAGGGAAGGATTCTATACGGGACTTCTTGATAAGGCCGACTCTTTCTTTGCCACGCTTTTGTATTTCAAAGACCAGATCAAAGAGGTAATCAAGTTTTTTATAGCAATCAAAAGTCTGTCCCAAGACTGCTAGGTTTTGCCCATATTCATTCCTAGCATGGCTGGTTATGATAACATTCATATCTAGTCTCAATAAAAGACTAAGTAAATGTTTTATTTTTTTATTTGCTTCGCTATAATGCCGACCAAATTCAGTGCCATTCTTTATGGCTGACTTATCTAATAGGTCATTGTATAAAGTGGTCAAAGGATCGATGATAAGAGTTTTATATTCATGCTTCTCGGTGAGAAGAGTTTTTACTTCATGAACTAACTCATCAAAGTCTGTTGTTTGGAAGACCACACCACCTGAGTTTTGCAATAACTTTATGTACTGATCATTCTCGGCACCTTTTTCCGTGTCGATCAGATATGGCTTAGGGAAACTTATAGCGGCTGTGGTCTTACCTACCCCAGCTCCACCATAAAATAATGCCTTAAGCCTTTTTTGTATTGTCTCTGGTTTTACTGCTCGTAATGCCATGTTACACCTCTTTTATTTAGTTATAGTTTGCCCGCAATAATCTGATCAGTTAGTACAATTAAGTTTGCATAAATTAAAGCTGTCACAATAATTATGCCGATTATGTTTTTGATTATGACCATGATCCACCTCGCACAAAGCCTGTATCTTCTAAAGGGTAAAGGAGATCTCTGTCAGCGTTATATTCATAAACGGCAACTTCTAAGAGCTCCGCCATTTTGCCTTTGACATAACTAGTAACACCGTTACACCAGGCATTTACAAACTCAATCTCTTCATCTTTATCGGTAGTATTTTTTAGAAAGCGTAATAAGGCAGGAAGCATGGTTTTCTTATAGGCGTCATTATCAGGACCATTGGCTTCATGAGCATAAGCTTCATCCTCAACCATAATGAGACTGGCAAGTTCATGTAGGGTAAAGTCAGATATATCATTCAGATGGATAGTGTATTGTTTTATATCTTTGTCGAATTTTGCGTAGTTAGATACAATGTCACTAACAAAATCTTTGATAGGATTGCGGCTCATTTTAGTCACTCCATTGACTATGGGTAGTAGTGGCACACCTTTCCTTGGTGTTACTTCTTGCTTTACAGTAAAACTTTGATATAGACTCTTCATGTTCATTTGACTCCTTAGTCGGGGTTTTTAATGTTCAGTGAAGGCGGGTTACAGCCCGCTTTCACACCTTATACATATTAAGTATTTACTTCTGGTACATTAACTTCATACTTTTTACTACTGATTGACCTTTCTAAAATATCCCTTACTACATCCTGTAAGGTTATATCTTTGTTTACAGATATAATTTTTAATTTCTTCCATACTTCATGTGGTACTTCTATATTTATGTTCTTAGTATCTTTTGCCATTTTATGTCCTTAGTTGTTTATCAGTGTTATTTATATAACTTACATAAATAATATAAGTTATGAACTATATAACTTTAGTGCCACTGTTTGTCAACTCTTTTTTATCATATTTTTGCTTGGCTAAAAGAAGCGTGGATATAATATAACTATTCATAGAAGTATCATTTTCAGCAGCTATCTTTTTTAAGAAAAGCCATAATTCTCGAGACATTCTCATGTTGAAGCACTTCATTTTTATGATATTGCTCATTTAACAATCCTTTAACTTTGGTTTATTGGTATATTGGTGCTATCATATCAAATGTTAATACAAATGTAAATTATTTTTGACGCCACCAAGCTCTCCGTTCTCGACACCATTTAAAGCCACGTCGCTTCAGATAGGCCTTATAAGCATAATAGTTACCGGTAACCCATATCCTATAATCGGCTGGATTATTTGAGACATATAACCCATAACTTTTAATCTTCTTAATATCTGCTGGGTCTTTGATTATATGATCTTTTGAATGTTCCGTATGGTCATCGAATAATATGTGATTGGGTGTTTGGGCAAGACAATCATAGGCTCTATTTAAAGCTTTTATTCTCTTCAGGCTGATCCTTTTTTGTAAGGCGATCTTTCTATAAGATTCTCTGATAGCTCTTCTTGTTACCACTTTATTAATCAATTTCATAATGGTCAACGCTTCTCGCACTGTCATTGCCATGCCATTCGTCCTTTTTATTTGACATATAACTCTTTGTATTTTAATTTATATTAACATTAGAGGAGCAGTCAACATGATTAATAAATGTGCAGTCAGAGGTTGCAAAAATAAAATTGAAGTGAAGTTACATAAACTTTGTAGAGGTCATTATATGCGCTATCGGAGCAAAGGCGATCCGGGTGCGGCATACATTCCGCGTAAAAATCGTTTGAAAGTTTATGAACCAGAAGTCGAAGAAAAGCTATAAATATATAAATTTATTAGGAACAGTGGGTATAGCGTCCTCTATACCCACTTCGGATCTTCCATTCACAATAGGAGATATTATGAAATTTTATCTTAACATGCTTTGTTTACACTGAGCAAACTTTCGACATATTAGGCTGTGAAATAGAGCAAAATAGGATTATTGTGATAGAAGTTTGAGGGGCGCTGAATACGCCCCACCAAAGATAAGTCCATTTAACATAGATACCAGGATAATTTTAAAGGTTTATAGCGGATAGTCAACCTTTAAAGCCTGTTTGGAGAGAGAATGAGTGAGAAATTAACGGCTTTCGATAAGATTAATTTAGTAAGAGGATTTAATGATGGAAAAATGAAAGGTAGTGAAAAATCACTTCTTTTCATTATAGCTACTCATTTAGGGGATAATGATTTTGCTTGGATAAGTTTAACTACTCTTTGCAATGAATCTTGCATAACACGTTCAAACGTCAATATTAATATCAAAAAACTAATCTCACGTGGTTACATACAAAAAATACTTCCTTCAGAAGGTTATAAAAGCTGTCGTTTTGTTATTAATTTCGAAGTTATCCACAGGACTAGTATTGAAACAACACTAGTATTAAAACAATACCCCACTAGTATTAAAACAATACCAGAGGGGTATCAAAACAATACTAGTCTAGTATTAAAACAATACCCTAATAGAAATATAAATAGCTTTAAAAGAAAAATAAAAAAAAACGCGCGCGAGAAAACCGCGCAGAAGCCTTTTTTAATTGAAGAGCAAAAGCTTAAAAGCGAAGAGCCAAAACCGCCTGAATATTTCACTATCGAAACCTTTAGGCCCTTCCAAGAGCATTTCAATCTGGGGAAAGACAAGGGACTTGATACAGTGAAAGAATGCGCTTCCTATTTGGAAGGCTGTGAGAAAAATAAGAAAACACCCAATCGGATGGGCTTTTTGAATTGGTTAATGAAGCAACCGCGTACTCTGGGACGAGAGCCGACTGCAGAAAAAAGATACAATGCAAATCATATAGGTAATTTACTCTCCAAGGAAGGAGTGATTGGCAATGGACTCGCAGAGACCGATAAATAATTTAGCAAAAATATTAAACAATGGGGCGGCAGTATGTATAAAATTAAAGCTAGTCTACTATCCAGAAAGAGAGTGGAAACTTTGTTATCGAGAGGTAAGTAAAATATTTAAGGCTATAAAATGCAATCTGCGTCCTGCTTTTGCATCTCCCACAGAAGATGAATTTATCGAAGCTCTTGCTGAATATACTCCCGAAGATCTCAAGGAAGCTTATGACCTCCGCTCAGACCCTAGTGTTAAAAAATAAACTTTGGCAATTTATTAAACAGGTTTCAGAGGCTTATGGCGGTGATGAGCTTGAATGGTTACGGATATATGCCAAGGATGTCGTGGAAACGCACAAGGAAGACCTACAGGAGGCGATCGTCTGTTTTGAGTGCCTGACTAGGGGTTCTCCAAAAAAATCTCTTAAAACGCATGAGAGGGCCTTTAAAACTTATTACTGTCAGGAGTGTGGGTATAGGTCACCCTTCTGTCGCTTTGATTTGTATAATAAGTGTTCTAATATAAAGGAAATTGTTCTACATGGAACATAAAGGAGCAGTAAAGTGAGTAAAAATGAAATAACTGTAAATTTGGCAGACCGTCAGGCGAGTATGAAATTGCTCAAACAACTTTACACAGGAGCCGTCAAGGATGACAGCGTTCAAGTTAAAGATGCAAACGATAGACGAGGACACAGCCCAACAGGCTCTCGTCCAGTGGATGAGGTACATGAAAATACCCGTTATCCACATAGCAAACGAAGGTAAACGTAGTTTCGCTTTGTATAACTGGCTTCTCAGTATGGGATTTAGACCGGGGGTTTCTGATCTTTTTATAACCCGAATGAGAAAAGGCTTCGGCGGCTATTGGATCGAAATGAAGAAACCTGGTAAAAAACCTACACAGAATCAGCTTACTTTTATTGAGGAAATGAGAGCCGAAGGCTATAAAGCAGAGTGGTTTGATGATTGGGAAGCGGCTCGAAAAAGTGTCGAAGAATATATAAGTTTGTGATAATTTAGAAGGGCTGATTGCTCTCATTATCGATACCACTCCTCATGATGTGGTGATTCGGATTTGTTTTATTTTCTTTTAAGCCCCCTGCGCGGGGCTTTTTTTTTACACGGAGTTTGAGATGGTAAGGAGCAAATGTTGTCGATATACCGTATGGATTTATAGAGGAAACAATGGAGAAATGTTTTATGTTTGTGATGGCTGTGAGCAGGCCTGTGATACCATTTCATCATTGGATTTAATCACTAAGGAAAGTCAAGATGCCAAAGTTCAGTCAAGAATCATTCTCTAAACTTTCAACTTGTCATATGGAACTTCAAACTCTTTTCTATGAGGTAGTCCGGAATTTTGATTGCCAAGTGCTGGAAGGTTTTAGGAATGAAGTGAATCAAAATGAAGCTTTTGAGAAAGGAAATACGCAATTAAAATGGCCCAATGGCAAACACAATTCTTCTCCAAGCATGGCAGTTGATGTGGCTCCCTATCCCATCGATTGGCAAAATGTGAAACGGTTTTATTGGTTTGGCGGCTATGTTTTGGGGATTGCCCAACGCCTGAAAGATGAAGGAAAGATGACTTATTCAGTCCGCTTCGGTGGCAACTGGGATAAACATAACTATATTTCTGACGAGAATTTCATTGATTTAATCCATTATGAGCTTATTGCATAATACCATTTTGAATTGAGGTAATGTGGTACACTTTGAATTAGTGTAGGTTAAAAGGAGTCAGCCTATGAAATTTCTACAAGACCTCATCAAAAATAATCCTTTTACAGCATTACTTTTACCAACTGCTTTGAGCGGTGCTTCCTTTATTGGCCATCTTATTGTAGCCCTGAGCGGCGATCAGATTGATTGGAAAGAACTACACGATCTCATGTCTTCAGCAAATGGATTGGAGACCTTGCTGCTTATGATAATTATGGTGGCTTTGAAAAAACCTAAAAAGAAATGATTGTTATTGGGATGAGCGATTATTTTTATTATGAAAATTTATGTAATGTAATAAAGTAATCGCTCGTCTGATAACTTGACTTGGGTTCTCTTCAAAGAGCTTGCATAAGAGATCGATCTCACGCAAATCTTCTTTTGTCAGAGCTAAACTCATTCGTTTTTTTGTACTGGCCATTATGGATTACCTTATTTATGTGGAATAAACTTAAATTTATTTTTGAGTTTTATATAAGCCTTGCGCGTTGCAATATAAGTTTTATTGTTATTATCACTTGGTTCTATTCCTTTTAATTTTAACGATACAGGCTCTTCAAAGAGGATTATAAACTTGTTCCCTTCGGTTTCTTTAGCTGTAAAGATTTTCATTTTATGTCCCTATTTGAAGAAGTGTTGAATAAATCCAAAAGCTATAAACATACTTAATATGACCTTATAGGTTCTTAATTCCATTTCTTTCAAGATTATTTTTAATTCTGATATCTCATTTTTAGTCGCTAACGATTTAATATCGACCATCTGTACAAAAGCTTTAGCAGTAGCTTTAGTGATACCTTCGGCTTGTTCTTGTGTTAATCCTGATTTTTTTAATTCTTCCATATATTCTAAAGTGTCAAAGTTTATTTGTGTGTTCATTTTGATTACTCTTTAATTATGAAATTTCAAGATAAAACTTAATGCCGTTACTATACAGCCACTACAAAATATAATTACACCGGATAGTTTTATAATTAAATCTTGTTTTAAGATTTGGATATCTCGTCTTAAAATGGTTAGATCTTCTTTTGTGGCAAGATCATTTTGAAACATTTCTGCTTGTTGTTGAGCTATTTCAGTCGCTATTTTTGCTTCCATTCCAAGGCTTTTAAGTTTTTCTGCGTTGGTTAAAGGGTTAAAACGGTAGGTGTTCATTTTTTAATCCTCTTTGATATGCTTATATTTTAATTTTTTATATATACTATAGTATTATTATAGTAATCGTAGATCAAGCTGTATTATTCATTGATGCTCAAGAATTTATTGTTTTTAATAATGCAAAAGGTTTTAATAAAGATTAGAATGTGAATTAATTTTTGCTAAGGATTGGCAAATGGCTGGGAAACCAAGACCGAAACCTCAACCAAACCCTAAGCTGGTTGGAAGTGGCAGAGATGCCTACCTCTTCACAAAAGAGCGTCGAGAAGCAATCATCGATGCTATCCGTCATCGTATACCCTACCAACTCGCAGCCGAGGCTAATGGCATTGATGAAGAAACTCTCTTTGCGTGGATTCGCCGCGGTAAACGTGATAAAGCTGAAAATGTTGATACTGACTATGTTGTTTTTTCTGAGTGCATAAAGAGAGCAGAAATGACAAAAGTGCGCGAACATTTAGACATGATCGCTGCCAAACCTGAGCGTTGGCAGGCCGATGCATGGATCTTGGAACGCAGATGGCATCAGCACTTTGGGCCCAATGCTCAGTTAAATGAACTCAATAAACGGATGGCTAAGCTTGAGATGGAAAATGGCCATCCTTTACCTTTGGATGAAACGGAAGAAAGTGAATAAGGAGATTCAAAGATGGAATATTGTCCGCGTGATGGTGGGCCAAAACCACCTTTAGGCAAAGAAAATGTATCAATCAATCGCCAACGTGAGATAGCCGCTCAAGCCCTCACTCGCGCTAAACAAGAAGCTGCCAAGATCCCCGAACCCATGAATCATTCTAATTATGGGTATAAGGAAGCAAGGTAAGAAAATTCGAGTAAGCATTAAATGGACTTTTTTATTAACTTTATTAAAAGGATTTTAAATATGGCAACTCAAGAACCAGGTCACGATAAATGTATTTGCTGTCAAGGTCCTGTAGGTCCGCAAGGTATACCGGGCGTTCAAGGTCCGCAAGGTAGTCAAGGCCCTCGTGGTGATACAGGACCAATGGGCCAGCAAGGGCTACCAGGTGATAAAGGTGATAAGGGAGACAAAGGCGAGAAAGGCGATAAGGGAGACAAAGGTGATCCAGGCTCTCAAGGTCTTCCCGGTCTTCAAGGATTGCCAGGACTGAATGGACGTGATGGTAAGGACGGAAAGGATGGGCTTGAAGGACCGTTAGGGCCTATGGGTCCACAAGGATTGCAAGGCGAACAAGGACCTAAAGGGGATTGTATTGCCTGCCCTTGTGATTGTGGGGAGCCGGAATTTGCTGAAGTATTCTCAACAACCGCCCAAGATTTGGTGGCCTCTCCTGGGGCTAATACTGCAGGCGGCGTCGTTAAACTCGAAAACACTATTTTTTCGACAGGTAGTATTGATGTTTCTCAAGCCGCTTTAAATGGAAAGATAATTATAAATAAAGCTGGGTGGTGGGATATTTATACCGGCATGTGTGGTTCTCTTAATGAATTGTCTTCTCCTCTTCCTGTGTGGACATTGTCTTTATTTAAAAACGGTGTAATCGTTCCAGGATCAACCTTTGCTAACATGACGTTATCGCCAGAACAAAAGAGCAATCAAGTGGTTGCAGATGTTTTTGTCCATTGTTTACCTGGTGACGTATTGGAACTTGCTAATACTTCAACTGCACTTATTAATTTGACAGCACCTACTTTGGGAACCAATGCTCAAACAAACAGTGCTTATGTGAAAGTTATTTTATTAAAAGCTGATTAAGGAATAATTATGCCATTAGTAAAAGGTTCAAAAGCAAAGAGCTCCAAAGGCTTTAGTAAAAATGTGAAAACAGAGATGAAGGCTGGAAAGTCACAAAAGCAGAGTGTTGCCATCGCGTACTCGGAAGCACGCGAAGGTAAAAAGAAGAAGCCTAAAAAAAAGTATTAAAGCCCGTCTTATGGTGCGTGCATTTTGATATACCTCCGATATTATTAGGTACGCACCATGCTTATTAGGCAATAAGGATGATTCACCAAAGGGAATTATAATGGCTATTGTTGCAAACAAATGGCTCGAAAAACAACACAAAAAAATTGAGAAACAAACTGCTCCTGCTTATAAAGTAGATAAGCCGAAAGGCTCGATTAATGTAAAAGACTTCCCTGATTTTATCCCTGTCAATGCTGATAAGCCTGCCAAGCGACATAGCAAATGTCTTAAAACTAATCTAGTGCGTACTTTGAGAGGTATAAGGAAATAGATGCTATGCAAAAATTGCAACTACCCTGATTCTCGCGTAGTCGAGACTAGACAGGATGAAAATCATAATCAGATTTACAGGCGCCGTGAATGTATTAAATGCGGCGTTCGCTACACAACGCAAGAACACTTAAGAGACAACCCAAAGAAGGCAGACTACAAGACTACACCACCAAAGAGAGTACTTGAGAAATGAGTGAATGGATAAGTGTTAAAGATAGATTGCCTGAATTAAGAACATCAGTTTTATGTGTGGTTGAAAATCATATTGGTAAAATACCTATTGTTTTAAGTAGAGAGCAAACGACCCATGATGGAATTATAGAATGGATAGCTACTTTTGCGTTTAAGCCACCCGAAAAATATGGAGAGCCATTTTTTCCTGTAGTAAAAGAAAAGCTGGTGACCCATTGGATGGAGCTTCCGGAGCTTCCTAAGTTATGACCCTGAGCGCATCAAGTATCGCTAAACGTATCAGTATGATGGAAGCATCACGTAACAAAGGATTGGTGAAACATATTACACTTCAAGATGAAAGGACGATCATACATGCGACTGACGAAGACAAGATTTACATTCCTACTGGTACTGGCCAAATTTTTCATGATGATGATTCCTTTGTGCGTGTCATTATGGGCCCTTATGGAAGTGGAAAGTCTACGCTCTCAATTGCAGAAATTGTCAGACGAGCTTGTGCAATGCCAGTATGGCACTCTGGTCGAAGAAGAAGCCGATGGGGAATCGTTAGAAATACGTCAGGAGAGTTACAATCCACAACTCTCGCAACATGGCTCGCCTGGTTTAGTGACCTTGGCGATATACACAAGCGTCAGAAGCCAATTCTCACCTACGAACATACCTTCAACGACGGTGATGGTGTAGTCGAATTAGAGCTTCTATTCATAGCTCTGGACCGACCTGAAGATGTGCGAAAGATTAAATCTCTTGAACTCACAGGCTGCTACATTAATGAGCTCTCTGAAGTGCCGAAAGCAGCGCTTGCTCACATGAAAGGCCGTGTGAATCGTTATCCATCGAAAGCTTTCTGTCGCGAGCCCTATTGGGCTGGCATCATTGCTGACACTAATCCACCTGAAGACGACCATTGGATATATAAGGATTTTGAAGAGCATAAATTCGAACATCACAAGTTATTTAAACAACCACCAGGATTAATCAAAAATGAAGACGGTAAATGGATTCGTAATCCGAGCGCTGACAATGCGGAACACCTTCCTGACAATTATTATGAAATGCTTGCAGAAGGTCAGTCACAAGAATTTGTTAAAGTGTTTTGCCTTGGCGAGTATGGTGCTGTTGGATTTGGTAAGCGGGTGTTTCCTGAGTTTAATCCTGATCTACATGCTGTTGAGAACCTTGTGGCAATCCAAGGCGAGCCCTTACTTATTGGTTGGGATTTTGGTCTTACTCCTGCTTGTGTAGTCATGCAGCTCACTGCTCGTGGTCAACTTATGGTTTTGAAAGAATATGTGGGCGATGGAATAGGAATCAGAAGTTTTGCTGAATCAGTAGTAATACCTGCACTCGCTAGGGATTTCCCTTATTGCAAAGTCGGCACTTCTGTGGCTGATCCGGCCGGTAATACACGTTCTGAAGTCATGGAAGAGATGTCTTGTATTGGTGAACTATCCTCTATTGGAGTAGAGACGAGGCCTGCAAGAACGAATGATATTGATCCGCGTTTAGGCTCGATCCGTTATTTCCTGAATAAAATGGTGGATGGTAAACCAGGGTTTGCTTTAGATAAAAAGAATTGTCCAACTCTCTTTAAAGGATTTGTGAAGAGTTATGTTTTCATGCGTGTCGCTGTTGCTGGAGAAGAGCGCTACAAGGATAAGCCACACAAGAACATGGCTTCACATCCAATGGATGCTTTGGGTTACGGATGTCTTGAGATTGCATCGGATCGTATTGCGGCTGATAAAACCGCGCAGAAAACACCAGAGAATATGTTTAACCCTGTGATGAGGATATTCCAATGACAGAAACTAAAGTGGTGAAGTCTAAGCAATTGCTCATTAAGCCCAAGCCTTACATAAATCAACTTGAGCAAATTGTAAATGCGCTCGATAGGATTGCTGAAGAGCTCGCAATAATAAATGAATACTATAGGGCGAATGAAGAAGAACCGTATTAAGGTTAAATCATGTGGCTGAAATCACATCATTGGGTAGATGTACCCCATACGATTTATGAAAGACGCAGAGCGATGCGTGTTCGTGAGTCACGCCACACGGTGATGTTATTTGATAAGCGTTATTACGATGTTGATACAGGAAAGTTTAATACTGACAAGTTGCCTACTTTGTATAGTGAAAACTGGTCTGATTTGATCGACAGTGGTGAGAATTATGATGGATTGAATCATTATATTAGGCGCTACAGAACAGAAGAAGCATGGTTTGTTCCAAAGGATAATGATTTTGATGAAGAGTGCGCCCGCGAAGACCGAATCAGGAAAGAACGGGAACAACGGGAACAGCGGGAACGCGAAGCAGATCGAGAAGGTAAGAGACTCTTTGAAGAGCAGCAACGTAAAGCTCAGGAAAGGGCAAAGGAAGAAGCTCAAAGGCGTGAAAGAGAAGCTTACATAGCAGCAGAAAACAGAGCTCGACTCGATCGTGAGCTTGAGGAGTCTCAGGCACGATCGGATGCCTATGCCAAGCAGCTTGCAGAGGTGGAGGCTCGGATTAAGGCGCAACACCAGGTGAGAGCACGTATCGCTCATGAGAAGCAGTATGGAGCAAATGTTTGTAATATCAGACCAAATAAATGGATTCCAAAATGAAATCTCAACCATCTTTACTTAAAAAATCAAATGTTATTCGCATTGTGCGTATGAGTACACGAATAAATATGGGTGATAAAAAATACATGATCGTATGTCCTTTTCATTTGGAGCGCACACGTTCTTGTGAAGTGAATGAGAAAACGATGACATTTTATTGTTTCTCATGCGGTAAGAAAGGAGATATTGGATGGAAAATAAGGAGGCAATAATGGATTACGATTTCAGTGGCTTATGTGCAGACCAGGTTGAGAAACTCAAGAAGCGGCTCGAAGGTCTCAACAAAGCATGTGTCAAAGAGTACAAGATTGCTCTTAATGTGATCAATAGTCCCTCGCAAATGGAACACAGAGGTGAGATCATGATTGGAGTTGAAGATGCGCTTCGTGATGTGGTAGGCAAGTGTGAAATATTCTACACTGAAGCCATGAACAAGGTACAGCAGGAATTGGTTAAATTTTTATAACGGATTGTTAACTACAGGAGTTTTATCATGTCAGGACAAGCAGCAGTTACTCTAAAGCTACATTTCGCAAGCGACAATAACAATGTAATCCCCCGAATCGGCCGCCTCTACGCGCCTAACAATACCCTCGCACAAGTTGCCGCAGCCGGGTTCTTGGATGGTTATTTATCTGCTAATGGCAACGACCTATTAGCAACTGATTTCGTTGCTGCTGTCGCCTCAGATGGGCATAATTGGTTTAAACCGGTCTTTACTGCTGGATCATGCCAGCTAACAGTACTTCCATAAAACTGGATTACTCAATGAAAAGAAGTTTGCCTTTAGTTGAAAGATTAAGACAGTCTTTTTTTGAAAATAAAGAAGGCTGTCATGAATGGAATAAGGCTATTAGTAAAAAGGGCTATGGAGTTATTGGTATTGGATCAAGAGTAAATAAATCAAGAAAAACTATACTAGCACATAGACTATCTTGGGAATTATATAATGTAAAATCAATACCAAAAGATTTATGCGTGCTTCATAAATGTGATAATAGACGGTGCATTAATCCATTGCATTTATTTTTAGGAACTCCTAAAGACAATACACAAGATATGATTATTAAAAATCGAGGAGCTAATAAAAAAGGGGTTGTTCCTAATAATTTTGTTAAACAAGTTGAAAGAGTAAAAAAAGGACAATTTAGCAAATTAACTGCCATTCAAGTTAAGGAAATAAAGAAGTTTTTGGAAGTAGGTATTAATTATAGAATAATTGCTGATCAATATAATGTGTCAGCTTCATGTATATCTGATATAAAAAGAAAAGCAACATGGATAGATATTTAATCATTAATTCAAGGAGATGTGTAAATGAAGTTACAGGAAGCTTTAAAACAATTAAAACTGGGTGCTCGTTTGTACCGTGATGGCTGGGAATCCAAAGACGGCTACATCGTTTTGATGCCAGGCATGAAACATGTCTGGAAAATTGTGTTACAACCACAACCCAATGCTGGAAATTATATATTCTCTTATGAAGATTTAACTGCAGAAGATTGGGTGCATTTTGTATCTGAAGAACCTGAGCCTTCTGAAGTAAGCGTCGAGTTTTAATATTTTAAAGGGTTAGTTTGACATAGGAATGTTGAACTAGCCTTTTGATAAGCAAATTTTATCAACCCAAGGAAGGGGAAGAGGCATGGAAACAATCGCCGATCAAATGTCTATGGATGACATTAATGAGCAGAATGAGAAGCTCCAGGCTGAGTTATTAGCAGCTGGCATTGATGAAAGTGATGTTCTTCAACAGGCTCGCGAAGATCTCGTTCTTTGGGATGGCTATTTCAACGAGAATATCGTCCGCGGCAAAGACGACATGAATTTTGTTCTGCGTGATCAATGGTCTGCTGTAGAGCGTTCTGAATTTAATCGCTTGTTTAAGCCTGCAATGCAGTTTAACAAGTTATATGATGTCACTAAGAAAGTAGTAGGTGAACAAAGAAAAAATAAACCTGACTTAATAGTACGATCACTGACAGGCAAAGCAACCCAAGACCAAATAAACCTACGAGCAGACTTGGTAAGGACAATTTCTTATCAAAGTCAAAATGATCTAGTATATCAAACGGCATTTAAGCAAGCTCTCATGATGGGTTTCGGTGCTTTCGAGATTACCTTAGATTATGAAAGGCCACGATCTTTTAATCAAGTGATTCGTTACGAATTAATCCCTGATGTAACGCGCACATCCTTCGATCCGACCGCAATGAAGCCACACAAAGGTGATGGCAATTTTTGTTCAAGGCAATATCTCTATACCAAAGAAGAGTTCTATGCGACTTATCCCTGGGTCACAAATCCCGTTAGCTATTCTGATCCACGCTCTTTGTTGGATTTCCAGTGGGAGACTCGTGACACTATCGTTGTGTGTAAATACACACGAAAAGAATGGTTCCCCGTTAAAATATACATGCTGA
>Ga0134127_10000502_pt1 | contig 36492 bp, 25 predicted proteins | sample KB31753_FD_96459 | JGI IMG/M metagenome (GOLD analysis project Ga0134127, IMG submission 96459) | Terrestrial soil microbial communities with excess Nitrogen fertilizer from Kellogg Biological Station, Michigan, USA - KB3-175-3 | ecosystem: Environmental > Terrestrial > Soil > Unclassified ...
ATGCCGGGTGCGCTGGCCACGTTGCCCGTTGCCTCCGTGCTGGGCCAACAGTTCGTCGATTAGTCCCGATGCCTCCAGCTTGTTGAGTTGCCGGACCCCTTTGCTGAACCGGTCCTGCGCCAACTGCTCGACCGTAAGTTTGTCGAGTCGGTGTTCTGAGACGATCTTTAAGATGAGGTCCCGCTGCTTGTCCGAGCAGTGCCAGTCCGACTCGCCGCTAGGCGCCGAGCCGTTGCCATTCGGGCCGTCGTGACCCGGCGGCAAGTAACCGGTCTGCTGAATTTCTCGGTCCACGCTGGTCTGCAGCAAGCCGTAGAGCCGCTTGCTCTCGGCCTCAACGGCCGACAGGTCCGCCAGTTCGGTCCTGACCGTCACTGAATACTGGTGTGACGAGTAGCCGGGCAGCCCCAGCTTCTTGCTGTAGTTTGTCTCCATGACGATTGCCATATTGAGCCTTTCTGTTGAGGGCTTGGTTTGAGTTGAAATCGACACGCGCCGCGAAGCGGTGGCGCGTGGAAGAACCGGGGTCACGCCGCAGTCCGGTCGGGGCCGCTGACCGGGCGCGGCGAGGGCGGATAATGCGTGGGCATTTTGGCCAACATGGCCGCCTCGGCTTCCTGCCAACTCGCGGACCCGGCCAGCGCGGACTCCAACAACTGGTTCGCAAGGGCGGTCATCGGCTGCCCGCGCCGTCGGGCCTCGTGGTAGAGCACGCAGACTAGGAACCGTCCAAGTTGCGGCGAGTAATGCCGTGGTCGTGGTTGTGCCATGTCGCCTCCTGGAAGAAGTTTGAAGATCGTTCCGGCCCTGAACGAGGGATGGAGAATCACTCCATCTGGCCAAGAACAACAGAGGGCCGAAGCCTCCTGTCACAACCTTATAGCACGAAACGGGGGGCTATTGCGGAGCGAGGGAGTCCGAGGATTACTGGCGGAGGGTCGAGATGGATGTGCGCGGGCCGCGAGAACCGGCTATCAGTCGCCTATCACTTTTCTATCACTTTTTTGCCTCTTTATGCCACTTTTTGCCACTTCTCATGGAGTTGTTCGTAGAACCGAATGAGCATGGAAAAAAACCCTAACTACTTATTTGTAAGCGCTTAAGACTGGAGCCAGCAGTCGGGATCGAACCGACGACCGACGGTTTACAAAACCGTTGCTCTGCCGCTGAGCTATGCTGGCGCTAGACAGTTCTAACACACCCATCAGGGGATGCAAGGCGTTGCGGGATGGCGAACCGTCAGCAGGAGGTCCTGTGCCTAATTATCAAGTGCTTGAGAAATTCCTTCGCTCCCTCGGCACCCTTTCCGGTGACGCTGCTGCGCTTGCGCAACGGGCCACAAGATGCTGAACTCCGCGCCGATGCCGAACGAAGCCCGCCCATGAACTACTCCGAACTCCTTGGCTTCGTTGCCCCGGAAACGTTGCTCGTGGTGGCCGCGCTGGGAGTGCTGGCGGTGGACCTCACGACGCTGCGCGGCGAACCCGCCGCCGTGCGGATGCGCTGGGGGGCGTGGATGGCTGCCTTCGCATGTGTCGCCGCCGGAGTCGCTCTGTTCCTCTCCCCGCAAGCAACGCCCGCGGGTTACCTCGACGGGATGCTCGTGGTCAATCCGCTGTCGCAACTGGTGAAGGGAGTCGTCCTCGCCTTGACGCTCTGCACTGCCCTGGTGTCGATGGAATCGCGATTCACGGAACACGCGGGCGAATACTTCGCGCTGCTGCTCCTGGCGACGGTCGGGATGATGTTCCTTGTGAGCACGGAAAACATCCTGCTGGTGTTCGTGTCGCTGGAACTGCTGAGCCTGGCCCTTTACGTGATGACAGCGTTCAACAAGCGCAATGTGAAGTCGGCCGAAGCGGCGCTGAAGTATTTCCTGTTCGGCGGGATGAGCGCGGCGTTTCTGTTGTTCGGATTGAGCCTGGTGTATGGACTTTCGGGCGAATTGAACCTGACGAAGATCGCCGCGGCGCTGGCGGGCAAGCCACTCAGTCCGCTCCTCCTGGTGGCGCTGCTGATGGTGCTCGCCGGATTCGGATTCAAGGTGGCTGCGGTGCCGTTCCATTTGTGGGCGCCGGACGCCTACGAAGGAGCGCCGTTGCCGAGCGCGGCATTCATCGCGTCGGGCTCGAAGGTCGCCAGCTTCTTCATCCTGGCAAAGGTGCTGATGGTCGGTTTCACGGGCGCGGCGGGAAGTGGCGCCTGGGGCGCCTACGCGCAAGGCTGGGCGCCGGTGCTGGCGGTGCTGGCGGCGTTGTCCGTCGTGCTGGGCAATCTTGCCGCCATCGCGCAAAGCAGCGTGCGGCGGCTGCTGGCTTATTCGGCGGTCGCGCACGCCGGCTACACGCTCATCGGCGTCCTGGCCAGCGACAAGGCGGATGGGCTGGCGGCAGTTATGTTTTACGTAACGACCTATGCGTTGACGACTGTGGGCGCGTTTGCCGTCGTGGGCGTCGTGCAGGAAAAAGCCGGGGTCGATTCTCTGCCGTCCTTTGCGGGACTGAGCCGCCGCTCGCCATGGATGGCGTTTTGCCTGATGATCTTTTTGCTTTCGCTGGCGGGAATTCCGCCGTTGGCGGGGTTCTTCGGGAAATTCTTCCTGTTCAAGGCGGGGCTGTTCGCGGCGGGCGGCGGGGCGGCCAGCACCGGGTTGCTCTGGCTGGTCATCCTGGCGATCGCGATGAGCGCGGTGTCGCTCTATTACTACTTGCAGGTGTTGAAGCAGGTCTATGTCGTCGGCGCTCCGGCGGAAGCACCGGCGCTTGCCCCGGCGGCGACAACACAGTGGACCATAGGCGTGCTGGCGATGGCGGTCGTGGCGCTGGGCGTGGCGCCGGGATTGTTCCTGGAACCGCTGGTTGCGGCGTTGAATGGTTTTGGGCATTGAACAGGTCATGGAGACTCCACCTTCAACGGACGGCGGATTTGATCCCGCGGCCATACTGGCCATCGAACGGCCGCACCCCAAGCTGATGAACTATTACCTCATCTGCTGCCTGCTGACGGGGCCGCTGTTTCCGATTCTGATTCTGCCGTACTACTTCCGCTATCACACGATGCGGTACCGGTTCGATGACGAGGGCATCTCGATGCGCTGGGGCCTGCTGTTCCGCAAGGAGGTCCTTCTCAACTACGCGCGAATCCAGGACATCCATTTGGTCTCGGGCATTATCGAGCGCTGGCTGGGCCTGGCGCGCATTCAAATCCAGACCGCCGCCGGCAGCGCGAATGCCGAAATGACGCTCGAGGGTTTGCTCGAATACCAGGCCCTGCGCGATTTCCTCTACAGCCGGATGCGCGGCGTGAAGGAGAAAACCGCCCAACCTGCGAGCCCGCAGGCGACAGGCCAGGTTGTAGCCGGACTTGACACAAAAACCGCCGAAGAGCTCACCGCGACGATGCGCGCCGTGTGCGACGAATTGCGCGCGGTGCGCCTGGCGTTGGAACAACGAAAACCCGCTTGAACGAGGACCGCTTATGGTCGGCCCAGCACGAGTAGCCAAAGGTTCCAAGTTCACTTTGAATTGGGTACTTTGAACCTATGTTCGCTCCTGTTCGCGCCGCGGTGCTCCGGCTGTTCAAAGTGCCTCCGGAACCCGAATTGCCAGCGGGTTCGCCCGGCTCGGTGCGGACGTTTCGCGCGGCCCCAAACTTTTTCAAACTCAAGCTGCTGCTCTGGGGCGCGCGCCAGGTGGTGGCGGCGGTGGGCCTCGTCATATTCATCGTGGCCTGGCAGCTTGCGGGCAGCGATATCCCGCGAGGCATTCATACCTTGGTGAACGTCCTCAAGGCGTTCGGCGTTCTGTTGTTCCTTGCGCAGATCCCGGTCACCTACGCGATAGTCCGGCTCGATTGGGAGATGCGTTGGTACATCGTGACGGACCGGAGCCTGCGCATCCGCGCCGGCATCTGGCACGTGCAGGAAATGACGATGACGTTTGCCAACATCCAGCAAATCTCCGTGCACCAGGGACCGCTGCAACGGCTGCTCGGCATCTATGACCTTGAAGTCTCCACCGCGGGCGGCGGCGGCGCGGTTCATCCGGCACACGGCGGCCTGGCGAATACCGGGCATCGCGGCTTCTTCCATGGCATCGACAACGCGCCCGAGATCCGCGACATGATGCTCGAACGGCTTCGCCGGCTGCGCGACACGGGGCTCGGCGATCCGGAAGAGCATGAAGTCGCCGAGGCGCCGGCCCGGACCATCGAAGCGCCCGTGCTCGCCGCGGCGCGCGAGTTGTTGCACGAAGCGCAGGCGTTGCGCCGGGTGTCGGTGTGAAGTCTCCCTCCAGTCGCCGTTCGGAGCGCCGAGCATCGCTCGGAGCGCCGGTTCGGGACCGGACCGCTCCTTCAATTGCCAAATTCGCGCCACTGCCCCCTTCGTTCTACGACCGTCCCGCCGATGTCGTCGCGCCCGAACTGCTGGGCCACGCGCTGATTCGCAACACGCCTCGAGGCCTGTGCGGCGGCCTTATCGTCGAAACCGAGGCCTACCTGGCCGGCGATCCGGCCTGCCACGCGTTCGGGGGCCGCACGGAACGCAACCGCGCGATGTTCGGCCCGCCGGGCCGGGCGTATGTCTATCTCATCTATGGCATGCATTACTGCGTGAATGCGGTCTGCCGCCCGCGAGGCGTCGGCGAAGCGGTGCTGATCCGCGCGCTCGAACCGACCTTTGGCGTCGAGTTGATGCAGGCATGCCGTTCAGTCAAACGTTCCCACGATCTCACCAATGGTCCGGCCAAGCTCTGCGCCGCACTCGACATCGAGCGCAGCTTGGAAGATACCGACCTGTGCGACGCAGCCTCCTCGCTGTTCATCGCGCGCAATCCGAATGCCGATTCGGACCACGAGAGACTGGGCCCTGTCGCGCGCGGCCCGCGCATCGGCATCACGAAAGCTGCCGCGCTGCCCCTCAGGTTCTTTTTGAAGGGCAGCGCGTTCGTTTCTTCCCGTTGACGAATTGCCAGGCCGAGAGCGGGCATTGGCGAAGCTGTGTGGGCCTACTTGCGCCGTTGCGAGGCGTGGCCGGCGCGCGCCTCGGGCTTCGCGGGCTTCACTGCGAGAGCCGTGAGGAGCACCGCGGCCAGCAACAGCAGCCCGCCCACCGGGACGAGCACAATGCCGACGCCCGGATCACCCGAGTAAACGTGCACGCCGCCGAGAAAAAATCCGGCGGGCATCAGCAAGGTCGCCCCGCGCAGGCATGCGGCGGCGATGGCCCGAGGGCGCGAGGGCCAGCCGGCAAGCCGGCCCACGGTGAACGCGAAAGCAATGTTCACGAGGCCGAAGAGCGTGCCGTGCGCATGCGCCAGGGTCCAAACGAGGCGACGCGTTTCGTTCGAAGGATTGAGATAGGCGCCTACTTTAAAGCCGTGGAGCGCTTCCAGCACCAGGCCCAGCGTGAGGAAGAACAACAGCGTCCACCAGCCGAAGCGGAGATGCCGATGGGCGAGGACCGAAGGATCGCCCGCGAGACGTTCGCGGGGCGATTCGGCAACCGGAGATGTTGCGGCCGGGGTGTTCATTCGAGGAGTTCGAGGGAACGGCTGTCGCGCCGGCGCAGGAGCGTGGAAAACTTGTCCTGTTGCAAGGCGCCGGTGGGGTCGAGCAGGAGGGCGGCGCGGTCCGCGAGGTTGGTTCGGACCTGGCCGCGCCAAATGCCGAGCGCGCGTTCCGTGGCCCGAGCGCGCTCCGGTTCGGGGCCGATGTAGTCGTAGGAAAAACTCTCAAAGCCGGGCAGGCGACGGAGCGAGCGGCTCGCGATGTGGCGGACGACCGAATAGGGATCCTGGAGCAATTCGGCGAGCCCGGGCGCCAGCCAATCGCGGCCCGAGGTCTGAATGGCCGGTTCCCAACCGAAGTGCCAGGCCAGAAGGGCGCGTTGCCCGGCATCGCCGGCCAGAATCCAGGTGACGGCGGCGGACGTCTCCTGCTGTTCGGGCGTGAGCCTGGGCTGTGGCTTGCCGAACCAGTCGTTCAAGGAGCGGGCGGTCCACCCCAGGCTTCGGTCCAGGTGGCAAAGATTGCAGGCATTGGGCCGGCCGGTTTGGAGACTGGACTGGACGGAAGGGGAATCAATCGAGTGCGAGCGAATCGCCTTGAGCAAGCCGTAGGTAGTGTGGGGCATGTGGCAGTTGTAGCAGAGGCTGCCGGAGGAGGAGGCACGGTGTCGCGTGTGCGCCTCGAGCTTCGCGCCGATTGTGGAGTGACACTGGACGCACGCTTGATTGCCTTCGCGGTGGGGCGCGAGTTGGTCATCCTTGCTGAGGTACTGATGCATCGAATGGCAGGAAAGGCACGAGAGAGCGCCCTTCTTGTAACAGGCGGAGCCGGCCATGCCGTTGAACTCGCGGCCCGACACGCGCACCATGCCGTCGGACCAGTAGCTCCCTTCCGACATGCGTCGGCGGGCGTCCCCGTGCGGAGCGTTCAAGGCGCTCGTGTCATAGAAATGGAGCGGTGCGCACGTTTCGATCTCGCCGCCGGGACGGAACGGGAATCCGTCCTGCTGCCATTCGGCGTGATTGGCCTTGAGTCGAATGGCGTGGCACTGGCCGCAGGTCTCGGAGGACTTCACGTGATCGGCGCGGGCCGGATTGAAGACAGTCGGATCGGGTTTCCTGGAGTAATGCAATTGGTAGCGCCGTCTCGGTTCGGCGTTGGCGCGGACGTGTTCGGCGGTGGGTCCGTGACAGGCTTCGCAGGCGATGCCGAGTTCGGCAGTGCGTGAATCGATCACTGCGGTCTTGGCGTCCTGCCGCGGCTGGCCGGCCGTGGCGTGGCAGAGGATGCAATTGACGTTCCACACGTCGGGCACCCAAGGCCGGGACGGGTCGATGAGGAAGACGTCGTTGCGCGGCACCCAGCGTTGCATCTCGAAGACGTACGTGAACGGCAGGTTGAATTGCATGTTGCCGTGAGTGCTGGCGACCCAGCAGGCCTGCATGAAGTGCGAGCCGGTGAGCATCCCGATCCGCTTCTCGGTGCGAGGCGCCACGGCGTAGAGCGCGGGCGGAATCGGGCCGGGTTCGCCGCGGGAACGGCGCTTGAGGATTTCCACGTATTCCCAGTCGGGATCCACCATGTCACACCAAAACTCGTCTCCCCGCCGCTGCAAGCGATAGGTTTTCGAGTCATATTGGAGGGTCTGTCCATTGAAGTCGCCGCGGACGCTCTCCGGTGTGGCGCGCTGCGTCATCGTACGGTGAAACGAGCTGCGCCAGGAATCGTGCTGATTGGGATGACACGAGCGGCAGGAGTCGGAAGTGAGGTATCCTCCCGGCCGGCCCTCGCGAGGCGTTTTGGAGCGCACTATCGACTCGGAAGATTCCTTCAGTTTGAGCCTCGTGTGCCACCACCACATGCCCGCGCCGGTCAGCGTCCCCGCCGCGAGGAGGACGGCCCAGGCCATCGGCGAACGCCACCGCATCGCGACCGGCGCCAGCGCGAGCAACAGGAGCCCCCCTGCAATGACCCATTCCAGAGTCATGCCGGGAAGCCTTGGAAGAACAGACAAAAGTCCCCTGCGGAATCGCGACGCAGAAATGCGCTGACCATAGGAAGCACGCGTTGTCTGGTACGGTGCGTTGGGTGAGTGCGAGTGTTACGGACATGCGCCACCCGAGCAAGCCGAATGTCTTGGCGAAAGATCAGCCGGCGCAGGTTGATATCTGGAGCCCCTCTCCATGAGCCTGGATTCCGTAGCAACCGATGTCAGGAGGGCTCAAACTTTCTGGAAGAAGAAGATCAGAGCCTCCTCACGTCGGCTGCTACAGTTCATGGTCCCAGTGAGGTGGTTCGCCTTGCTGACCTGCGAGGAGACTTGAACTGTACCCGGCTCAGCGCAGCTTCTGCACGTGGCCGTCTTGATCGAGGCCGACCTCAACAGCGCCTGTCGGCAGTTCGCCGGTCGTCAGCTTGCCGCCGGGCCAGAGAACGGAAAGGCCGGTCGGTGGCTGTGGCGTGGCAAGCACGAGCACGGAACTCTCCTGTGACCAATAGCCTGAACCGCCGTGCGATTCGCGCGCGGCGCCGCGCATCGTCCCAAACGTCAGCCAGGCAACGGCGCCAATGCCGCGCGGGTTTCCGGGCGGGCCTTGCAGTCGAATGCGGAGCCCGGGCTTCGCGCTCTCATTGTGCAGGAGTTTGGTCTCGGCGCCGGCTTGTGAGACCAGCAAGTCGACGCGCCCATCGGCGTCGAAGTCCCCGGCTGCCGAACCGCGTTGTTCGCCGTAAATCTTCACGCCGGAGTCCTGGCCGCGCATCGCGGTGAAGCCGCCCTTGCCGTCGCCGCGCAGGAGCAAGCCGCGGCCGGCATCGGCGCGCGGTTCCTCGGGGCGCTGAGAGAAAAAGTTCTGGGCCAGGAATAGGTCTTCGTGGCCGTCGCCGTCGAAGTCGGCCACGTTCAAGCCGAAGACGGGAGACCATTGCGCTTCATCGGGCAGCCGTACGGCCTCGAAACGATTACTGCGGTTCAGGAAGAGCATCGATGCGAACGTGTTCACCTGAGCCTGTCCCGCCTTGGCGAAGCTGCTGCCAAGGATGGCACTCATATCCGCTTCGGCAAATTGGGCGTGCTTTGGAAAACGCGCGCGCAGCACCGGCATGCCCAGGCTCAGAAACGCGAGGTCACGCTTGGGCACGATGCGGCCATTTTCGGGATCGGTCTCGGCCTCGATGAGATCGAGACTGCCGTTGTCGTCGAAATCCCCGTAGTAAAGCCGCGTGGGCTGGCGCGCGGGCACGGCATAGGAATGGTTCAAACCCCAGTTGCCCGCCGCGATATCCAGGCGGCCGTCCCCGTCGAAATCGCCCGTCGTGACACTGGTCCACCAGCCGTTCAATTGGTCGAGAGTCGAGAGCCGAGAGTCGAGGGACACGGGCACATCCCACGGCACCAACGTTCCGCGCGAGTTGCGGAAGATTTTCAGCGGCCCCCACTCGCAGGCAATGATGAGTTCGGGAAATCCGTCGCTGTCGAGGTCGCTGAAGACTGCGGCACTCACGAGGCCGAGGTTCTGGAGCGTGGCACTCGTGGCGGCGTCGGGAGCGAGTTTGCCGTGGTCGTTCCGAAGGAACAGTGATGAGGCGGCTGAGGGGTAGCGCCCGGGAATGACTCGGCCCCCTACGAACACGTCGAGATCCCCGTCACCGTCGACATCACTGCTGGCCACTGGACCGATGGAGGAGTTTGTGGGCCCGGTGCTCTCAATCGGGGACAGCGCGAGGCTGGCACTGTTGAGGTGAAGACCCAGAAGTCCGGTCGCGCTCCCGCCTCGGTAATTGGACAGCCCGGCCACCAGTTCGGCACCCGAAACGGCGAAACCACCAAGATCGCCGTCGAGGGGCGTCTCCAGCCCCGGCCAGCGCGTCATCGCCCCTTTGCCATCATTGCGAAACACCGCCACACGCCCGCCCTGGCTTGCGCCGAGGACCAAGTCGTCGTCGCCGTCACTGTCGAGATCCCACCATGCGACGCCGGGGCCAAGCCTCGACAAGGCACGAATGAGCATCGGTTGGCGTTGCAGGTCGTTGAATGGGGTTTGCTCGTTGGTGTGGGCGAGCGACGCGGAAACGTCCGTAAACAATGGTTTCGCGTTTTGGGATTCGAGTTTGGAGTCGTTGCGACCCTCCTTCGCGCCGGTTTCATCGATTTCGTAGAAGTGGTTGGCCTTGACGCCGCGGACAACGCTCGTCTTGCCGCTGCGCCAGGCGACTTCCAGGACCATATCGTTGGCGCTCGCACCCGCGGCGAAGGTCCAACTGGTGTCATCGGCCGAGAGGTAACGCCCGCCGCAATGAATCTCCTGGCTTTGGAGTGGCACCGCGCCGCCGCTCAACGTTACTTTGGCGCCGATGCCTTTTGTGTTCGGCGCCAGGCCTCGCAAGCGCACGGCCACCCGCGGCGATGAGGACTCGTTGCGATAGAGCAATGGCGGTTGCCAGAGGCAACTCAGGGCAATATCCAGGTCGCCATCGTTGTCAAAGTCAGCCAGGGCGATTCCGTGACAGATATTAGTCGAGTTGAAGCCCCACGTGGCGCCGACTTCCTCGAACGTTCGGTTGTGACGATTGTGGAAGACGTAATTCGGCGTGATGAGGGGAGGGAAGTCTTTCAGGCTCTTTCCGATTTGCCGGTTTTGTCCCATGCCGACGGAAGTCGGGGACTTTTCGATCGTGTCGAAGTCCTGCGTGTCATAGGCATGGGCATTGACCGCCAGCAGGTCCTCGTAGCCATCGAGGTCCACATCCAGGAACGCCACGGACCAGGTCCAATCGCTGGCGGCGACACCGGCGAACTCGGCGATGTCCGCGTACGTGCCGTCGCCGCGGTTCCAGGCCAGCACGTTGCGGCGGATTTGGTGACGGTCCGTCGGTTCGCCAACACGGGAGGGAGGCGGATTGGTCTCACCCATCTCGGTCATGCGCAGCTTGTGCCGCCGGCTGAGCATGTCGCCGGCGAAGAAATCGTCGTACCCGTCGTGGTCGATGTCGGCGAAATCAATGCCCATCGAGAAATTCGGGGTCACGCGCAGGGTGATGTCGGGCGGCGCCCGGAAATGCCCTCGGCCGTCGTTGAGCCAAATGCGGTCGGGCGTTTGGAAATCGTTGCAGACATAAATGTCGGGTGCTCCATCGCCGTTGAGGTCGTGGAACATCACCGAGAGTCCCATGTCCCACAGTTCGCTCTTGAGCGGCGTACCGTCTTCGCGCAGGAACGCCCCGCCCGTCCAGGGCAACGGCGAGAATCCGCCCTTGCCGTCGTTCAAATAGAGCACGTCGGGTTCTCCGAGTTCGAGCAGCACACCGTCGACAATCTTGAGCCGGCGCGCCCAGCGTCCGGTGACGGCGTCCTTGCCGTTGACTTTGCGGACTGAGAATTGTCCGCCGCTGCGAAGGATCGAAATCTCGCCGTAGTTGGCGACGTAGAGGTCCAGGTCCCCATCTCCATCCACGTCCGCCAACGCCGCGGAGTGCGCGCCGGCCTTTGCGAGCAAACCGGCGGAGGCGGTGACGTTGTTGAAGCGCCCGCCGCCCAGATTCAGGAACAGTGCGTTAGGCCCTCCGAGCGCCGCCGCAAAAAGGTCGAGCAGTCCGTCGCCGTTCACGTCGGCAAACACGACGCCCTTGGTGGACTGATGGGTGGCGGCGACACCGGCCGTTGCCGTCACGTTCTCGAAGCGCCACTGACCGGTGTTGCGGAACAACCCGTTGGGTCCCTCGGAACTGGCGAAGTAAAGGTCACAGTTGCCGTCCCCGTCGAAATCGCCGGCGGCCACGCCGCAGCCGTTCATCAGGTTCTGGTTGGTCTCGGCACGGGCGTACGAAAGCTGGTTGGTAAAGAAGAGGCCGGATTGCTCCGGGCGCAGCAGTGTGAAGCCGGTCCGGCCCGTTGGCGGCACGCTCAGCGGCGCTTCGCGATAACCCTCGCGCTGTGTCCACGACAAGCTTGCGCCCGGGGCCGAATGGCCTGCGAGAATGGACGCAGCGAGGGCGACGGAAAAGATGCAACAGCCGGCTGGGGACTGGCGATTCATGTGGGGCGCTGAGCAGTACGAGTGTTGCGAATGTGCCGGAGAAAAACAAGCTTTGCATTGCCCTCCGCGGCCCTGCGGATCTTTTCTTTGGCCATTCGGCGGCGCCCTTCCTACGCTCGTTCCCGTGAAACGCGCCGTGTTCCTCGATCGCGACGGGACCCTCAACGTCGAAAAAGAATACCTGAGCGATCCCGCCAAACTGGAACTTTTTCCCGGGGCAGGCCCCGCGCTGCGCCGGTTGATGGACGCCGGGTTCCTGCTCATCATCGTCACCAACCAGTCGGGCATCGGCCGCGGACTCTACACGCTGGCGGACATGGAGGCGGTGAACCTTCGTTTGCGCCTGGAGTTGGCGAAGGACGGCGTGCGCTTCGAGAAGATTTACGCCGCCCCGGAACACCCCGACCAGCCCAGCCGCGGCCGCAAGCCCAGGCCGCAATTCCTTTTCGATGCTCGCGACGAATTCGGCGTCGACCTCGCCCAAAGCTACATGATCGGCGATAAGCTCATCGACGTGCAGTGCGGGTGGAATGCCGGCGTGAAGAAAAGTATCCTGGTGCGGACAGGCTACGGTGCGCAAACGGAACAACAATCGAAGGACAAACTTGGCCCTGCCGTCGTGGGCGAAAGCGTGGCGGAGGCTGTGGAATGGATCCTTCGAGCCGAATCGGAGCAGCGAGATAAGCCTCCGCTGCCTGCGACGTTCGGACAACGACTGCGCGCCTTGCTGGCCACCTCCATCGAGATTCAACCCAAACGGTCTCTCCGCAAAGAATGGCACTTGTATGTGGCCGGCGACGGGGTGCATTTGGCCCGTGCTGGGGCGTTCGCCAAATTCATTCCATGGGCCGAAGTGGGAAGCGTCAGGGCAAATCGCATCAAAGGCCGCCACGGCGAACCGATCGATCTCCCCGCAAGCAACCGTCAGGCCGTCCTCCGACAGGTTCGGGACGAGTGGCAGAAGCATTACCCGGAGGCGTGCGAGGCAGACCGACGACGTGCTCGACGGGAATACGTGCTGTTCATATTTGTCGCTCTCCCGGTGTTCCTCATTCTTTTCATGATGGTCGAGTTCTACTCCGCAGAAGTGAAGAGCGATCAATCTTTGGGCGAGGCGGTAAGGGTTGTTCTGATGACGAAGCTCCACTGGGCCATCCTCCTGGGCATGGGCCTTTCCGCGTTCATCTGGTCGCTGCTTTGGTTCACAAGAACCCTTCAGGAGCCCGGGTGCAGCCCACACAATACTGGATCACGAGAAGCTAAGCAGTGAGCAGCAGTGCGCAAAGCCCTGGGAGGTCAGCAGCTTGAGTTGTCTTCGTCGCGTTAGCTCGTGAACACGCGAGGCATTTGATCGGACCATGGCGCTCACAGAGCGCCGCTACAGTTCCAGAACGGGCTTTAGCCGCGGCTGCCCGTTGTGCGCCCATTGCGTTCAAGTGCGATGACGAGCATGACATCCAGCACCCGGAACGAATCGTCCAGGCCGTAAACCACGACCGTCCGGCCTTTCGGGCCAAACGCGATGTAGTCCTGATGCGCCACCTTCACGAGCTTGCCGTCGGCAAGCCGGAGGCCAAAGGGGCGGAACGGCTCGGCATGAACGGCTTCCCGGATGGCGTCAATCGTCATCCAGCGTTCTAGCACAAGCCGCGGCTTCTTCAAGCTCTCGACGGCCAGGTGGTTTGTTCGTGCCTTTCAAGCAGCTTTGTCCCTAATAATTCGCCATGAGAATCCTAGGCGTGATTCCAGCTCGTTACGCCAGCACCCGGTTTCCCGGCAAACCGCTGCATCCCATCGCCGGCAAGCCGCTGGTCCAGCACGTGGTCGAGCGCTGCAAACAGGCGAAGTCCCTGAGCGACGTTATCGTTGCCACAGACGACTCGCGTATCGCCGAGGTCGCGCGGAAGTTCTGCCGCGTGGAGATGACTTCCGACCAGCACCCCAGCGGCACGGACCGCGTCGCCGAAGTGGCGGGCCGGTGCGAATGCGACGCCGCCGTGAACATCCAGGGCGACGAACCCCTCATTGACCCGGCCATCATCAACGCGGTTGCGCGCGCGCTGGCGGATGCCCCCATGTCCACCGCGGCCACACCGATCCGGGATGCCGCGGAATATGACAATCCGAACGTCGTCAAAGTAGTTGTCAACGCGGCGGGGCGCGCCCTATATTTTTCCCGGCGCACGATCCCGTTCGTGCGCGATGCCGCCAGTCGTCCGATCGCGGAGCAATTGGCGGCGTTTCCATTTTTGAAGCACCTGGGCCTTTACGGATACCGGCGCGATGCGTTGCTCAAGCTCGTGCGCTTTCCGGTGGGCGCGCTGGAGACAGCGGAGAAGCTGGAGCAGCTCCGCGCGCTCGAAAACGGCATCGACATCGCCGTCGTGCGCGTTTTCTACGAAAGCGTGGGCGTGGATGCGCCGGAGGACGTGGGGCGGGTGGAAGCGTTGTTGAAGCGTTAAATTGTTAAACCGTTGAATCGTTAAAATGTTAAGTCGTTAAATGGTGGATCGGCTTTTGATTGTCGGAACGTTTCAACGATTTAACGATTTGACGATTTAACGATTCACGGACGCAATGAAATACATCTTCGTGACAGGCGGCGTGGTAAGCTCGCTGGGCAAGGGGCTGACAGCGGCAGCCCTTGGCACCCTGCTCGAGAACCGCGGCCTCAAGGTTACGCTCCAAAAATTCGACCCTTATCTCAACGTCGACCCGGGCACCATGAGCCCTTACCAGCACGGCGAGGTGTACGTGCTGGACGACGGCGCCGAGACCGACCTGGACCTCGGCCATTACGAGCGCTTCACCAGCACGAAGCTCTCGCGCATGAACAACCTCACCAGCGGCCAGGTGTACCAGCAGGTCCTGAACAACGAGCGCGAAGGCAAATACCTCGGCAAGACGGTGCAGGTCATTCCTCACGTGACGGACGAGATTCAGAACCGCATCCACGCCATTGCCGCCCAGAGCAGGAGCGACGTGCTCATCACGGAGATTGGTGGCACCACCGGCGACATCGAAGGGCTGCCTTTCCTCGAAGCCATCCGCGAGTTCGCCCTGGAAGCGGGTGTCGGCAACGTCCTGTTCATCCATGTCACCTACGTGCCGTTCATCAAGGCCGCCGGGGAGCTCAAGACCAAGCCCACCCAGCAAAGCGTTGCCAAGCTGCGCGAAATCGGTATCGCGCCGCAAATCCTTGTCTGCCGCTGCGAATACCCGCTGAGCAAGGAACTGCGGCAAAAGATTTCGTTGTTCTGCAACGTCCCGTACGAGGCGGTCATCGAGGAGAAAGACGTCGAACATTCCATCTACGAAGTCCCGCTCATGCTCCAACGCGAGCGAATGGACGATCTCGTTTGCAAATATCTGCACCTCGACGCGCCGCCGGCCGACATGAGCCATTGGCAGGACATCCTCCGCAAACTTATCGCCCCGCAGCACCGCGTCCGGCTCGGCGTGGTCGGCAAATACATCGAGTTACAGGACGCTTACAAGTCGGTCTACGAGGCGATCATCCACGGCGGCGTCGCTAATGATTGCGGCGTGGAAATCGAGAAGATTGAGTCCGAGGAAATCGAGAAGTTCGGCGCCGAGAAAATGCTCAAGGGTCTCGGCGGCGTGCTTGTGCCCGGCGGGTTCGGCGAGCGCGGCATCGAGGGCAAGATTCAGGCGGCGCGTTACTGCCGGGAACACCGGTTGCCTTACCTGGGCCTGTGCCTGGGCATGCAGATTGCCTGCGTCGAATTCGCCCGGCACGTCTTGAAGCTCGAAAAAGCGCACTCGACCGAGTTCGATTCCGCCACACCGCACCCCGTGATCTGCCTGCTGGACGAACAGCGCAAGGTGTCCCGGAAAGGCGGCACGATGCGGTTGGGCGCGCAGCCCTGCCAACTGGTGGTCGGCTCGAAGGCGCAGCAACTCTACGGGGCCTTCGTCGTGAGCGAACGCCATCGCCATCGCTACGAGTTCAACAATGCGTACCGCGAGAAATTCGAGAGCCAGGGGATGGTGTTCAGCGGCACTTCGCCGGATGGCAAACTCGTCGAAGTGATCGAACTCAAGGAACACCCCTTCTACGTCGCCAGCCAGTTCCATCCCGAATTCCTCAGCAAACCCAACAAGCCCCACCCGCTGTTTCGCGGCTTCATCGCGGCCTGCCATAATTACATTCACCATCGGCCGCTGTAGGCCGGGCCACGCCGGCGTGGGACTGTTTCAACAAATCAGCCTTGAGGCAAAAACGCGAGAACTGCGGTTTCTCGTCATCGGCGGATTAGCCATCAATTTTCACGGTTGCTCGCGGGACACGGCCGACCTGGACTTGCTCATCGCGCGCGACGCGCGCGGCCGATGGGTCGATATCTTGCTTGGGCTTGGCTATGTCATTTATTGCGACCGTGGCGTTTTCGTTCAGCTTACGCCGCCCGCGCAAGGCGCGTGGCCGGTGGACCTGATGTTGGTTTCTGAGGCCACGTTTCAACCGATGTTCGCCGCGGGTATTGGCGTTGAAATGTTTGGCGCTGCGGTGCTCATTCCATCCCTGGAGCACTTGCTGGCACTCAAGCTCCACGCCTTGAAGCACGGACACGATGAACGCTTCATGAAGGACTACCTGGATGTGGAGAATCTGATGCGCGCAACAGCGTGGCTGTACACACGGAAAAGATTCGCGAGTTATTCCAAAAATATGGCACGTTGGAACTGTATGAAAAAGTCCGCCGCACCTCCGCCGGCTGATGCTTCCAAGTTGAACGATTCGGTTCTCAGCGATGACCGGCTGGAATTCCCGATAGCGCCGGATTTCGTTTCGCGGCCGCCGCGGATCGACCCGCAAGTCATGTTGAGCCGGATTGAAGAAAACCTCCCGTGGCGCTCCGCTCGGCCGGGAGAACGAGAGCGCCGAGCGGCGGCAGGAATTCCAGTCGAGTTTGTTTTGTAGGCTGAGGCACTCCTGAGGCACTCCCCGGACAAGACGCCAGTGAGTGGACGAATTGCACAGGACAGTAATCTGGAGCTTCCAGGCTGGATGAATTGGTCCACTGAATTTCAATTCGATCCCAGGCCGGGCCAAAGGCTCGTAAACGCCGAGGCCGGCCGAGAGAAGGATGGTTGTCCGCGCTTTCATCGCGTGCCCGAACCGGACGAACCGATATTACCGTCAGCCCCTCCTCGCTTGCCTGGGTGGGGTGTATGGTAAGCTAACCGTCGAGCGCTGAGCGCCGACGCGCGCTCGAGAATGAATTACGCCAAAGCCATCCACTTTCTCCACAGCCTGCAGTTGTTCGGCTCGAGGTTCGGGTTGGAAACGACGCGCAAACTGGCCGCACAGGCCGGCAATCCACACGAACAACTGCGCTTCATCCACGTCGCGGGGACCAATGGCAAAGGCTCGACGTGCGCGATGCTGGAGAGCATCTATCGGCACGGCGGCCTGCGCGTCGGGCTCTTCACCTCGCCGCATCTCGTTTCTTTCGCGGAACGCATCCAGGTGAATCGTCAGTGCATTCCCGAGTCCGAAATCGTAAGGCTGGTGGAGGAGTTGCGAGGCTGGCTGGCGAAAGTTTCAACGGAAACGCACCCGACATTCTTCGAAGCCGTCACCGTGATGGCCTTGCGCTGGTTCGCAGAACAGCGATGCGATCTGGTGATCTGGGAAACCGGCCTGGGAGGGCGGCTCGATGCGACGAATATCGTGACTCCACTGGCCAGCGTCATCACCAACATCGGCCTCGATCATCAGCAGTGGCTCGGTGACACGTTCGACAAGATCGCCGCTGAAAAAGCCGGCATCATCAAGCCCGGCGTGCCCGTCCTCACCGCGGCGACGCCGGGACGAGGGCTCGAAGTCATTGAACAAACTGCTCGAAACGTCGGCGCGCCGCTCACCGTAGTGGTGCAGGCGACTCGCCTGCACAGTCAACTTAGTGGGGCAGCCGTCCCGGCTGTCGCGACGGGCGTCTCGCCCGTGAAAGGACACGCGGGCGAGACGCCTGCCCCACTAACGGAGTCGTCTGCGCCACTTCGGTTGCCTTTGCCGGGCCAGCACCAGCAGTTCAATGCGGCCGTCGCCATTGCCACCGTGCGGGTGCTGGCGAAGCAGCTTCCCATCGAGGAAAGCACCATCGTCGCGAGCCTGGAGAGCGTCCATTGGCCTGGCCGGATGCAAATCGTGAAATCCCCGGATGGCCGCGTGCTCGTGCTGGACGGTGCGCACAATTGCGACGGCGCAGCGGCGTTGCGGACCGCGTTTGAAGAACGATTCCCCGGTGCCCGGCCGACCCTTCTCCTAGGCATGCTGGCAGACAAAGATTGGCGTGCCATCGTCTATACGCTGGTGCCGCTGGCGGGCCGAATCGTGCTGGCGCCTGTGAGCAGTCAGCGGGCCCTCGACCCCGCCGACTTGCGAGCCGCGTGTGAGTCGAACTTCCCGAACATTTCGCTGACCGTTTGCCCGACGGTTGCCGAAGCGCTCGAAAACACGTCGACGGATTCGCTGGTGCTGATTACAGGCTCCCTTTACTTGGTGGGCGAAGCCATGGAGTGCCTCGGCCTCGCATCCAGGCCCCCTGTGGATGAACGCGCCCTCAATGAGTGGAGCGCGTCGCGGGGCTGAGACGAATCGGCACTCCCCCAATCACGCTCGCCCCGATGAAACTGCTTCGGCCAATCACAGCGGTCACGTTCGATGTCGGCGGCACGTTGATCGAACCTTGGCCGTCGGTCGGCCACGTTTATGCCGAGGAGGCGGGACGCTTTGGCATCGCAGGGGCAGCACCCGAAACGCTGAATCGCGCCTTCGCAGCGGTTTGGAGACAACGGGAACGCTTCGATCACTCGCGCGCTGGCTGGAAGCGCCTCGTCGAGCAAACATTCGCCACCGCCGGCGCGGCCAGGCCGACGGACCATTGCTTCGGCGCGATTTACGAACGCTTCGCACAACCTTCGGTGTGGCGCGTGTTCGAGGATGCAAGACCGGCGTTGGACGACCTCGTGGCGCGTGGTCTCCGCCTCGGGATCGTTTCGAACTGGGACGAACGGCTGCGCCCATTGCTCTCCGAACTGCGCCTGGCGAATTATTTCCACGCGTTGATCATTTCCTGCGAGGTCGGACGTCCGAAGCCGGACCCACACCTATTTCACCGCGCCGCCGTTGAGTTGAGGTGTGAACCCGCCGCGATGCTCCACGTCGGCGACAGCCTCCAGGAGGACTATGAGGGTGCACGGGCGGCGGGGCTTGAGGCGGTGCTGATCGATCGGTCTGGGTGTCCTGAACAGCAAGGCGACACAAGGTCCGGCTTAAACGTCATTTCGCGGCTCCTAACGCTTTCAGCACTATTAGAAGCAGCCGATGCAAAAGTGAGTTTGGATTAGCTACTGTGGCTGACAAGGAAGGGGTGCTTATACTTCATTCGCCGCGTTGACGCCCGCGCGCGCACCTCATTAGATTCCGTCCGCTCGGGCCGGAGTCGCCCTGGGCTTCGATTTTGATGAATCCGCTTGCTCGAGTCTGGAGCTCCTCCGTCGGAAAGAAGTTCGTGATGGCATCGACAGGAGGCGTGCTGGTTGTGTTCGTGATCGGACATCTGGTGGGCAACTTGCAATTGTTCCTCGGGCCGGAAACGCTCAACCGCTACGGGCATTTCCTCCAATCGAACAAGGAACTCCTCTGGCTGGCGCGGATTGGGCTGCTGACTTGCGTGGCGCTGCATATTGTCGCAGCGGTGCGGCTTTCAGCGGAGAACAAGGCCGCCCGGCCGATGGGCTACGAAGGCGACCCGGCTCCAATCGCCGCAAACTACGCTTCGCGCACGATGCTCATGAGCGGGCTGATCGTCGCGGCGTTCATCCTCTACCACCTGTTGCATTACACCGTGCAGGTGACGGGTATTAATTTCAGCGGACAGGACTTCGGAGGTTTTCACGACGCGAAGGACCGGCACGATGTCTACCGGATGATGATTGTCGGGTTTCAGCAGCCTATCGTATCGCTCGCCTATTTGGTGGCCATGGCGCTGCTCTGTTTGCACTTGAGCCACGGCGTGCAGGCGATGGTGCAGTCGCTTGGCATTCGGACCGCGTGCTGCCCTGGGTTGGCCAGGCGCGCCGCGAATTGGGGTGCGCTCGTGATATTCCTCGGCTACGTGTCCATGCCACTGGCGGTGTTGAGCGGCTTTGGTCGTGGTTATGTCGAGGCAGCGAACGCGGCGGCACTCGTCGATGCAAAGGGGAGGGAATGAAGTTCAAAGCTCAAAGTTCAAGGCTCAAGAGAAGTTACAAATACCAAGCTCCGTTCGCCCCGGGGTGCATTTCGCTTTCTTGCAAGGGACAATCTTTGGCGTCCTCACCCCTCACCCCAGCCCTCTCCCCGTTAAGGGGAGAGGGAGCGCGACGAACGGCTCTTTCGGATCGAACGTCACTTGCCGCGCCCGGAGCATTCACCTCAGAGCGGCGACAACAGAGCGCAGTGCGGGCGGCCAAACCTTTAGGCGCGTCCTTCGCGGCTCCCTCTCCCCTCAATGGGGAGAGGGCCGGGGTGAGGGGTGAGACCTTGGCTCAGCGTACCCTGCAACAAAGTGGGATGCACACTTTGGCTCCTTTGAACTTGGAGCTTCTTTTGAGCTTTGAGCTTTGAACTCGGAACTTTCACTCCGCGCATGGCCACACTGAACAGCAACATCCCCAGCGGCCCGCTGGCGCAGAAGTGGTCCCGGCACAAATTTCAGTCCCGGCTGATCAACCCGGCGAACAAGCGAAAGTACAGGGTCATCGTGGTCGGCGCGGGCCTCGCCGGCGCTTCCGCCGCGGCCACCCTCGCCGAACTGGGCTACGACGTGCACAACTTCGTGTTTCATGATTCGCCGCGCCGCGCGCACTCGGTCGCCGCGCAAGGGGGCATCAACGCGGCGAAGAATTACCAGAACGATGGCGATTCCATTCACCGCTTGTTCTACGACACGATCAAGGGCGGGGATTTCCGCGCGCGCGAAGCCAACGTGTATCGGCTGGCCGAAGTGTCGGTAAGCATCATCGACCAGTGTGTGGCGCAGGGCGTCCCCTTCGCGCGAGAATACGGCGGTTTGCTCGACAACCGTTCCTTCGGCGGCGCCCAAGTGAGCCGCACGTTCTACGCCCGCGGCCAGACGGGCCAGCAATTGCTCTTGGGCGCTTACTCGGCACTCTGCCGCAACATCGCAAATGGCGGCGTAAAGTCGTTCACGCATTCCGAAATGCTCGACCTCGTGGTCGTCGACGGCCATGCCAAGGGCGTCATCATTCGCAATCTCCAAACCGGCGACATCAGCCGGCACAACGCGGATGCCGTGGTGCTCGCGACCGGTGGCTACGGCAACGTCTTCAACCTCTCGACCTACGCCCGCGGCTCAAACGCCACTGCCATTTGGCGGGCCTACAAGCGCGGCGCCTGCTTCGCCAATCCCTGCTTTACCCAAATTCACCCGACCTGCATCCCCGTCAGCGGCGATTACCAATCCAAGCTGACGCTGATGAGCGAGTCCCTGCGAAACGACGGCCGAGTGTGGGTGCCCAAGCGCAAGGAAGACCGCAAAAAGAACCCCGCGGACATCGCGGAGACCGACCGCGATTATTTCCTCGAACGCCTGTACACAGCGTTCGGCAACCTGGCCCCGCGCGATGTCGCCAGCCGCGCGGCCAAGGCGGTCTGCGACGAGGGCCGTGGCATCGGCGAAACCGGACTAGGCGTCTACCTTGATTTTTCCGACGCGATCCAGCGGTTGGGTGAAGCGCGCGTGCGCGAGCGGTACGGCAACCTCTTCGCGATGTACCACGAGATCACGGACGAGGACGCCTACCGTTCCCCGATGCGCATCTACCCCGCCGTCCACTACACGATGGGCGGCCTGTGGGTGGACTACAACCTCATGAGCAACCTGCCCGGGCTGTTCGTGCTCGGCGAAGCCAACTTCTCCGACCACGGCGCAAATCGTCTCGGCGCCAGCGCTTTGATGCAAGGACTCGCAGACGGGTATTTCGTCCTGCCCGCCACCATCGCGACCTATCTCGCCAACGTGAAGCCGGCCCAGCGGCCGTCCACAGACCACGCGAGCTTCAAGGAAGCGGAGGAAAACGTCCACCGCATCACTCGGCGAATGCTGGCTGCCCAAGGCAAGCGAACGCCGGACAATTTCCTCAAGGCCCTGGGCAAGTTGATGTGGGAACATTGCGGCATGGCGCGCAACCGGGCCGGACTCGAGACGGCGATCCAGGCCATCGGCGCGCTTCGGGAGGAATACTGGGGCAACGTGAAGGTTGCGGGCGAGGAGACGGAGTGGAACCAGTCGCTCGAACAGGCCGGCCGCGTAGCCGACTTCCTTGAACTCGGCGAGTTGATGTGCCGCGACGCCCTCCACCGCGAGGAAAGCTGCGGTGGCCATTTCCGCGAGGAATTCCAATACACGGCTTCGGATCCGGAGACGAAGCAAGGCCTGGTGAATCCCGGCGACGTGAAGCGCCGCGACGACCTGTTCGCCTACGTCGCCGCCTGGGAATTCACTGGCACTGCCAAGGCACCCGCGCTGAACAAGGAACCGTTGGTTTATGAGGAAGTGAAAATGAGCACGAGGAGTTACAAGTGATGAGAGTCACGCTCAAAGTCTGGCGCCAGAAGAACCGGTACAGCCCGGGCCGGTTCGTGACCTACGCCACGCCCGAGTTGAACCCCAACATGTCGTTCCTCGAAATGCTGGACGTGGTGAACGAGGACCTGGCCAATCGTGGCGAAGAGCCGATCGCCTTCGACCACGACTGCCGCGAGGGCATCTGCGGGACCTGCTCGCTGGTCATCAATGGCAAGCCGCACGGGCCGCACAAAGGCGTCGCCACGTGCCAGACCTATTTGCGCAGCTTCCGTGACGGCGACCAGATCGTCATCGAACCATTCCGCGCCGCGGCCTTTCCGATTATCAAGGATTTGGTTTGCGACCGGAGGGCCTTCGAACGGATTCAACAGGCCGGCGGCTTTATCAGCGTGCGTACGGGCAGCGCGCCGGACGCCAATGCCATCCCGGTCCCGAAGGAAACCGCCGACCTGGCGATGGACGCCGCCCAGTGCATCGGCTGCGGCGCCTGTGTGGCCGCGTGCAAAAACGCCAGCGCCATGCTCTTCGTCGCGGCGAAGGTTTCGCACCTCAACCTGCTCCCTCAAGGCCAGCCCGAGAGGAACCGTCGTGTTCTGGCGATGGTCGGACAGATGGACCAGGAAGGCTTCGGCAATTGCACGGTGACTGGAAGCTGCGAAGCCGTCTGCCCGAAATCAATTTCCCTCGACTTCATCACGAAGATGAACCGCGATTACGCGGCGGCCCTGCTCAAGGGCGAGCCGTCTTAGTGGGGCAGCCGTCTCGGCTGCCGCGACGAGCGTCTCGCCCGTGAAGAGCTTACGCGGGCGAGACGCCCGAGACAGGCGGGACGCCTGCCCACTACTTCGCCGACTTGCCGTTTTACTCCCGCTTGGCACTCCCGCTTGGCACTTGAACCCCACGCCCGGACACGGCACTATCGGATTCAACGACCCCTGTGTCACTGCCATGACCCGACCTGTAGCTGTTGTGCTCGCCATCACGGCACTCGCTCTGCTGCCTCCCAGCAATGCCCGCGGAGCAGGGCCGTTGCGTGTCTTCATTCGCGCCAGCGAAAAGACGCACGGGCCGGGCGAACACGATTACCCGCGGTTTCTTGCCGATTGGACGAAGCTGCTCCGCGACCGCGGGGCACGAGCCGAGGGAGCGTTGCGGTTTCCGACCCAGGCCGAGTTGGCCAGGACCGATGTACTGATTGTCTACGCCGCGGACGGCAACAATGTGTCGCCGCTGGATCGCACAAACCTGGAAGCCTTTCTTCAGGGCGGCGGCGGGATGGTGGTATTGCACGACGGCATTTGCGGGACGAACGCGGACTGGTTCGCGTCCGTGGCCGGCGGCGCAAAGCAACACGGCGAGACGAACTGGCAGCGCGGCCTGGTCGGGCTGTACTTCGGCGACACCTCGCATCCGATCACGGCGGGCCTCGCCAACTTCGACCTCGACGACGAATTGTTCTTCAAGCTCCGGCTCGCGCCCGAGGCCAAGCCCATCGCCACGACGTTTCGCACGGCGAAGGAAATCATCCCTCAGATGTGGACTTACGAGCGCGGCGCAGGGCGTGTCTTCAGCTCCTGCCAGGGACACAAGTATTCGACGTTCGGGCTCCCGCATTTTCGCGGCCTCGTGCTACGCGGCATCGCGTGGGCCGGCAAGCGGCCTGTGGATTCGCTGCTGCGTTCCGAGGAATTGCTCTCGTTCCGCTACCCCGGCGGCGGCCCGAGCACACCCGAGGCAGCGATGAAGAAGATTCGCGTCGAGCCGACGTTCAACCTGTCGCTCGTCGCCTCCGAACCGCTCGTGCCCAAACCCATCGCGCTCGATTGGGACGCCCGCGGGCGGATGTGGGTCGCGCTCACGCCGGAGTACCCGTTCAAGGCAGACAAGTCTCCCGCGAAGGATTCCATCGTCATTCTCGAGGACCCGAACCGCGACGGGCGGATGAACAAACGCACGGTGTTCTATGAAGGGCTGGTGTTGCCAACGGGATTCGTCTTTCACCGGGACGGAGTCATCGTGGCGCAGGCGCCTCAGATTCTTTTCCTCCGCGACACCAACGGCGACGGCAAGGCGGACGCCCGGGAAGTGTTGTTCGACGGCTTTGGCACGTACGACACGCACGCGGTGATCAACAATCTCCGGTGGGGACTCGATGGCTGGGTCTACGGCGGCCAGGGTTACAGCGGCACGGAGTCCACCAATATCACCAACGCGCGCGGCAAAAGCTTCGGCAAGATCGGCAATGGCATCTTCCGATTCCGCCCGGATGGCTCGGCCATGGAACAGGTCGCCTCGTACAATGGCAATTCGTGGGGCATCGACTTCAATTGGGAAGGTGAACTCTTTTTCTCGAAAGCCAATGGGCCGCACCTCAGTCACGTCGTGTTTCCGGAACGGTTCCTCGCGCGCGGCAAGCTGGGCAACGCCATGAGCGACAAATCCATCGAGGATCATCAGAAGGTCAATCCGATCTTCACGGACTCGCGCCACGAGTACGTGCAGGTCGCCCCCGTCGGCGTGTTCACCGCAGCGAGCGGCTGCACCATCTACGAAGGGGGCGCCTGGCCGGAGAAGTACCGCGGGTGCGCGTTCGTCTGCGAACCGACGGTCCACATCGTGCACGAGGACGTGATCTTCCGCACCGAGAGCCCGACCTTCGACGCCACGCGCCGGGACGACTCGGAGTTCATCGCTGGCAACGACCTGTGGTTCCGGCCCATCCATACGCGCATCGGACCGGACGGCGCGATGTACCTGCTCGATTTCTACAACCAGGCCATTTCGCACAATGACATCCGCGGCGTGACGCACGGCCCGGGCAACGCCGCGGTGCGTCCCGACCGCGACCATGCCTATGGGCGCATCTACCGCATCCAGCACAAGGCCGCGCGCGTCTATCCCGTGCCGGCGCTTGCGCGGGCCCGCTCGGATGACCTCGTCCATGCCCTCGAGCATCCCAATGCCTGGGTGCGTCTCACCGCCCAACGCCTGCTGACAGAGCGACAGGATCGCAGTGTCATCCCGGACCTGGCCCAGGTGGTCCGCTCGAACCGCCTGGCGCACGTCCGCATTCATGCGCTCTGGACGCTGCTGGCCCTCGACGCCGTGGCGGAGACGAATCTTCTGGTCGCGCTCAATGATCCGCATCCCTCGGTCGTGAACAACGCACTGCGCATTGTGCCGGAACTGCGCGCAGCGCCCTCCACCAACGTCGTCCGTGCCATTGTAAAGCTGCTCAAAGACACCGCCGAGCGGACCCGTTTGGATGCCTTGTGCGCCCTCGGCTCCTGTCCCCCGCGCCAATCCACGCTCGAAGCCGTGGAGAAACTTTACCCCGACCTCAAGGACGCCTGGAGCAAGTCCGCCGTGCTCGGTGTCGCACGCCTTGCGCCGACGAACTTTATCCGTCTGGCGTTTGCCTCCGACAAGGCCGACAGCTTTCGAGACATCGTGCCGCATCTTGTCGAGGATTTCCTTGTGGTCCAACAGCAAGGGCCCGCCGCGTGGACGCTCGCGCACCTCTGCCGGGCGCCCGGAGGGGCGGACAAGCTGAAGCTGGCCACGCTCGACGCGTTCAACAAGCGCCTCGGAGAATTTGCGCCGCCGTTCTCATCGAACATCGAGACCGGCCTCGCGAAGCTCCTCAAGTCGGAGAACCGCTCGCTTCGCGCCGCCGCGCTGCCGTTGGCCTCCTACTATGCGAAACAGGGCGACTTCACCGCGGACCTCGATTCGGTAAGGACCGCCTTGTTCGCCGACCTGTCGAACGAGAAGATCAAGGAGGAAGACCGCGCCGCGCTGCTGACCGGCCTGATGAACGTCGCGTCCATCCGACCGGAGGTCATCGCGAAGCTCAACGCGTTGCTGGCGAAGAAGCCCGCCGGCGCCGTGCAGAAGGCTGCCATCACCGAATTGGGCCGCACGAAGGACCCCGCCGCCGGCGATGTGCTCATTCGAAACTTCAAACAGATTTCCTCGGAGCATCGCCCGTTGGCACTCGCTACGCTGCTGAAGCGGGCCGAGTGGGCGCTGAAACTGTGCGATGCCCTCGAGGCGAAGAGCCTCGCGCCCGCGGACCTTGGCGTGGCGGGCCCAAGCCGTTTGCAGACGCACGCGGACGCGTCGGTCGCGGCCCGTGCCCGAACGGTCTTCGAGGAACTACAGGGTCCGAGGCACGAGAAGGACGCGCTGATTGCAAAGCTCCGTCCCGCCATCGATCTGGCCGCGGACGTGAAGAACGGGAAGGAGTTATTCGAGAAACAGTGCGCCATTTGCCACAAGTTCGACCAGAAGGGCAAGGACCTCGGCCCTGACCTTACGGGCGTCGGGCTCAACGGGCCGACCGTGTTGCTCACGCACATCCTCGACCCGAACCGCATCGTGGAAGGCAACTTCCTCGCCTATAATGTCACGACGAAGAACCACGAGGAATACAGCGGCCTCATCAAGAGCGACAACAAGGACAGCGTGACGCTCAAGAACCTCGAGGGAGACGTCGAGGTGCGCAAGGCCGACATCGCCTCGATGCGTTCTTCGGGGCTCTCCCTCATGCCCGACGGACTTGAAGCCCTCGGCGACAAAGCGCTGCGCGACATCATCGGCTACCTGACCGCCAATACACCCAAGGGCTTTCGCACGCTCGATATGACCCGTGCCTTCACCGCGGACACACGGCACGGCCTGTTCGCCTCGGACGAGGACACGCCATCACTCGCCTTCCGGCAGTTCGGTGTGGTCATGGTCGATAATATTCCGTTTAACATTGTGAACCCGGCCACGACGGCCGCGGGTAAGAACGTCATCGTCCTGCGCGGTGGCACCGGTTACGCCAAAACGCTTCCCCGGCGCGTCGAATTTCCCGCCGGCACGCGCGCGTCGAAGCTTTACGTGCTCGGCGGCGTGGCCGGCTGGGGGTTTCCCTACGGCCCGCCCGAGGGACACAACGTCCCCGCGGCGCGCGTCACGCTGCTCTATGCCGACGGCACGACCGAGGAAACCGTGCTCCGGAACGGCGAACAAATCGCCGACTACGTGCAGCCTTTCGAGGTTCCGGGCAGCAAGGCGGCAACGGACCTGGTGACCAGCGGCCAACTCCGCTGGTTCACGATCATCCCCAAAGGCCACGGCGAAATCTCCAAAGTTGTCCTGGAAAGCTACGACAATCACGTCGCCCCGGCCTTCGTGGCCATGACCGCACAAGTGGAGTGAATCAAGCTAGTGGCGCAGGCCTCCGGCCTGTGACCGCGGGCGTCTCGCCCGCGAATAGCTGGGCTCTCTCCGGTCCTCACATCGCGAAAGGAACGGCACAGCAAACGCATGAACCGGACTCCACCCGGCTCGAGCATAGTCCCTTTTTCGCGTTCGGGTGCAGAAGATGCGAACAGGAGGAAACGGAGGAAACGGAGGAACGGAGAACGAAGCCTTTACTCTTTGTTGGCTCCTGTTCAACTCCAGGACTGAGGGCCACCAACCGGCGCCGCATTTTGGGGCTTCGGGCCTCGAATCGCCCCTTTTTCTGCCTCGGAAGGCCATGTTTTCGCTCGTTTCGCTCGTTTCGCTCGTTTGGCGCTAACACTTGCACGCCGGTTTGTGCATCGTCGCCTATGCGTGAAAATCGCTTATGAAACGCATCGGAAAAATCAGCCACGGGGCGTCCCAGTTGCGCGAGCCGCGTCACAGACGCTGGTCGCGCCGGCCCAGAGGGCCGCATGAAAGTAGCCGGTGGGAAGCCCGCGCCAGCGGGCGCACCCACCAGTGCAATGTCACCTCTCAACCGCGCGCCCAGCAGGGGTGCATGGACGGCGTGGTCATGTTTCCAGCGGAGCATCGTTCGTTCGGAACCGTTGCACGCCTTGGCGTGAGGCTGCGACGCCATGCTCACTGCTTGAGCCCGGAGCGATCCCATGGCCGCATGGCGCGCGTGGTCAGAGCCATTCAAACTCAATCAAGCCCGGTCAAGCCTAATCAAGCTCAGACCGAATAATCCAACCCGATCAAGTCCAATCCAGCCCACGCGAAGTGGGTCCAACTTGATCGAGCTTGATCAAGGTCGGTCGTGCTCGGTCAAGGCATCAGCCCGAGGGAGGAGAGGCGGCGGCACAGAGATTTTCAATTTCCAAGCCCAATTTCAAACTCCTCTGGGAGGGATGCTCGCCGCCAGTTCCTCCGCCGGATACGTCCAAATCTCCGCCAGCGTCGGATGGTAGTGCGGCATCGCGGCCAGTTCCTGGACAGTCATCCGCTTGGCCATCGCGGCGGCGATTTCGTGGATGAGTTCGCCGCCGACCGGGCCGACGCAGGCACCGCCGAGGATCTCGCCCGACCCAGGGTCCGCCAGGAGTTTCACGAAGCCGTCGCGTGCCTCCATGATGAGCGACTTGCCATGGTCGGCGAACCGGTAGCTGGCCGCCTTGTACGGAATGCCTCGGGCGCGAGCCTCCTTCTCGGTCAAGCCCACGGCCGCCACCTGCGGGTCGGTGAACACCGCGTGCAGCAACAGCCGGTAGTCGATTCGCCGCGGCCGGTCGGGGTGCGCGATATTGCGCGCCGCGATCTCGCCCTGCTGGATGGCGATGTGGACGACCTCGAACGGCCCCGTGCAATCGCCGGCGGCATAAATGTGCGGCGCGCTGGTCTGCATCCGGTCGTTGGCCACAATGCGGCCCTTCTCGTCCGCCACGCCGGCCTTCGCGAGCGCGAGCGAAGCGGTGTTGGGCGAGCGCCCGAGCGCGAACAGGATCTCCTCCGCCGCAACCCGTTTCTGCTTGCCCTCGTGCATAAAGGTGACGCCCTTGTTGGCGCCTTCGCGCCAGGCGTCCGTGAGCATGGTGCCGGTGATCAGTTCGATGCCTTCTCGGCGAAACACCTTTTCGACTTCGGCCGCGGCGTCTTCGTCGAGATCCTTCAACAACCGCGGGCTGCGCTGAATCAGCGTCACCTTCACGTCGAACCGCGCGAAGAACTGCGCCAACTCGACGGCGACCGCGCCGCCGCCCAGCACGAGCAGCGACTTCGGCGGGCGACGGAGCGTGAGCGCTTCGTCGCTCGTGATGTAACCCACGGCCGCCAGTTGGGGCAGGGGCGGCGGCGACACGACCGAGCCGGTGCTGATGACGAAGTGCGCCGCGCTGAGCGTGCCGCCAGTACTGAGCGACACCGTATGAGGATCACCGAAGCGGGCTTGCGCCCGGATGAACTTGAAACGCCCGTCGTTGAGCTGGGCGACTCGGTCCTCGGTGCATTGCTTGATTAGGGAGTCCTTGCGCGCCATCACTGTGCCCCAGTCGAACGGCACGTCGCCCGGCTTCATGCCCCAAAGCCCGGCGTAGAGAGCCAGGTGCCGGACTTCGGCGGCGTAGAGCAGCGCCTTGCTGGGCATGCAGCCGCGCAGGATGCACAACCCCCCGACCTCTTTGCCGCCCTCGAGCACCGCCGTGCGCAAGCCCGCCGCTGCCGCGGTCCGCGCCGCCGCGTACCCGCCGCTGCCTCCGCCCATGACCGCCAGGTCGAATTCGAGCTTGTCACCACTCATGCGCTCACGATGCGATCTTCCCGCGTGGTTTTGAATTTCTAATTTTGAATTTTGAAATTGCCCGCCGGCCCAACTCCCTCGATCCTTCCCACATGAGCGAAACGATATACCCGCGCAGCCCGCGCGAAACCATGTGCGGCTGGATGCACCTGCCGCGTTACATCGACAAGATTCGCCTCCACCTGGCCGGCAAGCTGCACGCCGACTACCAGCCGAATTTCGGCAAGGGCTTCGATGGCTCCTGGCTGAAAGCGGCTGGGCTGACGCACGACCCATTCGTCGAAGTCGTCCAGCACACGATCACCGACGGCGAAGTGGCCGACTGGGTGCTGAAGAACGTCTCGCGCACCGACGCCGAAAAACGCGCCCACGCCGAGGGAATGTTGAACTATCCGAAACCCGACGATGCTTCGGGACAGGACCGTCTCAAACAGCGGAAGGAATCCGCCGGCCTGGCTCACCGCGAGGACATCCGCACCTTCGTGGACTTCATCGACGCCGACGAGAAGCGCCGTTGACAGCCTCTTGCTAGGACGCAACTTCGCACCACGATCGACTCCTCTCCTCCTCTGAGCAGGAGCGGGTGGAAGGAGAGGAGGTTCTCTGCGAAACCCTTGGCTGATCAAAACCCGCTTTCCAGCCATGATACGTTTTCCAAAGTTATTCATCAGCCAGGGAAGCGACTCGGGCAAGTCGCTCCGCCCGAACTGGTGAGCCCTCCCCGCGCTGCGCTGCCGGGAGAGGGTGCTCGGATGATGGTGTCAAGCTGCCTGCGCCTGCTCTGATCTGGCGGGTTGCAACGACAATGGGGAACTGATAAGACCAATGCGTCTTCGCAACCGCGGGTGTGGTTCAATGGTAGAATGTGGGCTTCCCAAGCCTGAGACGAGGGTTCGATTCCCTTCACCCGCTCCACTGATAATCAAGGACTTGCAAAGTAGTGCAGTAAAAGTGCAGTAAAACAGGTCCGACAAAGTGGTGGTTTGTGTCATTCGAGAATGTGGAACTCGAAACCCTGTGCAAGCGATTTCATTGATACGCAATGCTGCTCGTGGCAGGGTGCAACCGAATGCAAAACCTAAACTTGATTCGCGTCCGACATGCCACGCCTCGCCACGCGGTTTGGCATCCGTCTTCAGGAGCAAGTCCAAATGGGGGGATTTCCGGTGCAGAGCTGACTTGTTGGAACCGAAGGTCTCGCGTTCAAGCGATTTCCCGTTGCCGATCCAGCCGGATATGACCACCGAACCAGGAATTGCGCTATGAAACCACGCCAATACAGAAGAAGTTTTTCCGCATTTTTTTACCTCGTCCTCTGCTGTTTTAGTTTCACTCTTCTTGGCCAAGAATACTTCATTTTGCCTCTGCCGGGAGAGGGCACGGCAACGCTTTGTATTGACGTCCCAAACGGCCACGCTTTCATTACTGATGGTGGCAAACGCGGAAAAGGTGGGATCGTAGGAATTAAAATCGATGGCAAAGATATCCTGGACTATCTTGACTCCCGAGGCGTCCGGAGAATCACCTTCACTTGTTCTCACCCAGATTATGATCATCTAGGTGGACTGCTCGATCTTATCAAGGATCCACGGCTGACAAAATTCACCCTCGACTTTGTTGATTCCGGATTTCTAAAGGACACGCAACTCGGCAGTCGATCCCTTTATGATCACTTTGAAGAGGCATGGAAAGACAAACCGCAAAAACCGCAGGCAAAGTACTATTCTGCCGCGAACAAAGACGTCCTAGCTGAACTAGTGGCGCCGAACGGACCCGTCCGCGCTCGTAACTTCAAATACGTTCCTGAAGCGAATAAAGCGCATCCGCACGGTAATTCGGTGATTGACTATTACCGTCTTACTGACGGCAAGAACTCGCTTAACGTTGTGAATGGAGACGATGGTATTGATGACCTCATCGCTCGCTTTCTTGACACCGAAGGACGACTGTTAAACCCCATCGATGTTATCTTGGCACCGCACCATGGCTCCAAGTACCATGATCTTGCCCAAATGCTCCGGCTTGCTCACAAAGGGACTCACGTTATTTTTACGGTCAATCCCGGCAATCGCTTCTTGCATCCAGGCATCCGCAATTTGGCCGCAGCTATCGAAGTAGTAGGACTTGATCATGTGCATTTCAGTGGCGCGGGGCAGCTTGCATTTACTGCGACAGGCATTCAATCGTCCGGGCCACAACTGAGTTCCGAGGCGAAGTTCCATAGGTTCGTACTGCCACAAGTTGAAGAAATTGTTCGTGAAGCCCGTGAGCTTGTAACCGCGCTCCATAGGGAACCCCTTCGTTCTGCAGAACTGCTCGAAGGAACGAAAAGCCTACTGGAAGACCTAAATGCTGCTGCTCAAGTTGAGGCGGCCATGATGAATCGTCCCCCGGCCGAAACTCTCGCTGCCAAGGTGTTCCTGGCTATACCCCCTAATACCGGCGACTTCGTGAAAGCTGCGCAAGATGTGTCGCGTAACATCGATTTCCTCCACAATTCACCGCTGCCGCCGGGTCAGTCGTCAGGGTTTGGTGGTGGACCTGGTGGCTTCTCGGGAGGCTCAGGAGGTAGCCGTGGACCCGCGACTGGCGGCGCGTCGGCAAAGCCGCCCCGTAGGCCCCCTTCTTCGCCTAGCTCGGGCGGTTCAATCGCCTCCGCAGGTGGCCGGGGTCCAAGGCCAGGAGGCGGCCCGAGATTCCGGGCGAGCCTCAGCATGAAACCTCTATTTGGCGGTATAGTTTTTGGGAACACGCCTGTAATAGCTCCAACCAACCCGGCCGCTTTTACAATTGCATTTACTAATGGCGCCCCATCTATACAAGTAACGCTGCAACAAGGTGAAGATAAAGAGGTCTTCGATTTTCGTGGTATAACTTCAGAAGAGCTTTGGGCTGCCTATCTATTCGTTCAACCCCCGGATCGGATGGTACAGGAATTCAACTTGGTCGATGACGAGTGTAGCCTGCTGGGCCTGCTTGAGCGGGCGGCTTCCTTCTGGTGCTTTAATATCCATCCTGCCCTCGCAAATACTATCACTGCGCGCGACGCGATGCGTGTTGATATGCTGCTGGCGAATCGCGACCTCCCGACTTTGGCCACCAACATCTTTCGAGACATTCAAATTGCACCTAATGCTACCTATCAATGGTTTGATGAGGAAACGACAATTGAATGCCGAGATGGCAGAGTTCTTGTGAATTCTACTAACGGTTCCTTCTCCTCCGTCCTTAGTGCTCGCTTTTGGGTGGAAAAGCGACCTGAGTGGTTCAATACAAATGATCTGGGAAATGACAGCTTCGTCCGCGAGAGGAATCGACGGTTGGACATGTTTGTACAGACCAATGACCTTGGTAATACTCGTGAATACGCGTACTTGAAATTCGAGCGTCGCGTTCTGGATGTCCTCAAGAAATCTTCCACGGTTTCAACCAATATATTGGGAGTTTCTGTCCCACAGATGTCTCTGGCCGATTTTAATACGAATTATTCTGCGGCACTGAATATTTGCTTCGCGACCCAGCGGATGCGCTTGAATACCGCGACCTATGAGTCATTTTCCAATTTGGTCCAGTATTTGAGGCTCTGGAACGAAGTTCTCGACCTTGCAAAACAAACGCCGGCACCCGAATGGTTAAAATCGGCAGTAACCGATGACGAGAAGCTTGATAAGATCAGAATCGTGGTCCGCCGCACGATGGATAATTACGAAATCGTATCGCCTTTTCCGGATCCACGACGTAGCGCGGCTACACGCGTCGTCAGCGAAGCCAACGATCAAGTCCTGGCCGAGGCTAGGTCGGAGGCAATTCCGTCGTGGTTGGTGACTTGGCTTGACGGCCTTTCACCGACCAACAAGGTAGTTGTGACTAATATCTTGGAAGTCAACCGAGCCCCGCTATTGCGTCGAATCGAGATGATGCAAACTATGACCGAAGAGGCATTCGAACTCCAGAAGCAATTATCGAGTTTGATAACTCAGCAGGCTACCAATCGCGCGTTACCCATTCTTCGGGAGCGTGGCTTGGAAGCCGCATGGCGCCTGAACCAGCTAGAGGATGGGTTGAGCGTTGAGCTTCAGCGAGACCTTCGCCAAAACGAGAACTCCATTCTTCCGAGGTCGTCGGTGGATACATTGGTCCGACGTTTTGATGCCTTGTCGACTCTGGATCGATTTGCTCGGACGGTCCAGTTGCTGAGATGGATTAAAGAGGCGAATGGCGGGCATCTGCCGAGCTTGCCACCGGAAGTACGACCATCCGGTGTCTTTGTACAGCCGGTCTGGGACACAAAACAGATCCTATTAAATTGATGACGATTCTCTCGATCCCACGGGCGGGCACCTCGGAACTCGACGTGCTCCATGCTTGACAAGAAGGAGAAAGGAAGGAACGCGCGGTGCATTTACTACTGAGAGCGAGGGAACCAATCTGGTAACATCGACTGCTATGAATCATTTTTGGGGACGACGGTGAAATGATGAAATAATTATGCCTACTCCACTTCCACCGTCTCCCAACCAACCGTTTTCAGAGCCGCGCCTTCCGTCGGTCGCCGATCATGACACCTCCGGTAAAGTCGTCGATGGCATCGCGCTGTCACTTTCTGGCGGTGGTTACCGGGCAATGGTTTTTCACGTCGGTGTCCTCTGGAGACTTAATGATATGGGCTTCCTTTCAAAGATCGATCGTTTCTCAAGCGTCTCCGGAGGTTCTATCACGTCCGCTCTCCTGGGGCTGAAGTGGAAAGCGTTGTCGGAGGCAAAGTTTAGCCGTGATGTTTTCGTTTCTGGAATTGTGGAACCAATCCAACGCATGGCTTCAAAGCTCATCGACGTTAAGTCGATTCTTAAAGGCATTTTCCTCCCAGGAACGATTGCCGACAAAGTCGCCAATCAATATAGGGAATTGCTTTTCGGTTCCGCCACTCTGCAAGATCTTCCAGACAACCCGCGATTTGTCATCAACGCTACAAATGTCCAATCCGGCGTCCTTTGGCGTTTTTCCAAACCCTACATTTGGGATTGGCGCGTTGGCAAAATCAAAGCCCCGAACACGCCGCTAGCTATAGCCGTGGGGGCCTCTTCAGCCTTTCCACCGTTTCTTTCTCCAGTCGTTTTAAAACTCGATCCGAAAGCTTTCGAACCCGGATCGGGAACTGACATGCAAGAGGATTGTTTTCGCTCGCGCGTCGTTCTCACTGACGGCGGCGTTTATGACAATCTCGGCCTTGAAACCGCCTTCAAACGTTACCGCACGCTGTTCGTCAGCGATGCCGGCGCGCAAATGCAGCCAGAGCAGGATCCCGCTGAAGATTGGCTCGGCCACACACGCCGGGTGCTGGACGTCGTGGATAATCAGGTGCGCAGCCTTCGCAAACGCCAGCTTATTTCCGCATATCAATCCAAGGACGAAGAGCAAGGTCGAAATGGCGCGTTCTGGAGCATTCGCGATGACATCAATGAATTTGCCACCCCTAATTCCTTGCCCGCTCCCTTTAATCGAACAAAAGAACTTGCCGCAATTCCTACCCGACTGGACGCGATGGACCCAGTCCAGCAGAAGCGACTCATCAATTGGGGTTATGCGATCAGCGATGCCGCCATTCGGAAGTATTGGAAATCTGAAATCCCTGCGCCCGATCAATTCCCATTTCCTGAAGCCCCGATTTGAACCAAAAGTCAGTAGCTCCAGGAAAGCCGCGCCGACAAAAGCTGATGGCTGATGCGAAAACGCCGCAGCAAGACCGTAGGTGCAGCTCACGCTTCGAGCTTGAAGGTTTCCTTGAGCAAGCCGTAGTAATTCGGTGAACCTGCGAGCAATGTCAATTGAACGACCTTGGGTTCCTAAGTTGCCGTGATTGTGACGGAGGGAGTTGCCGCAGACAGCATGTAGCGGGTAATTTCGCCTCCACAAACGCTGCGGATCAAGGCCTCTGCTTCGCCGCAAATCGCTTCAACTTCGCTCTCTGTAATCGGAGGCAGACCATCGATGTTCACGACTACGGCGCGAGTAGTCGGCAGCGTCACCGAGCACTTCGCCTGGCGCCAGACCCAGCACCGAGCAATCGCGGTGTTTCCATCAGCAAAGATAACTTCACCGGCGCGAGGCCGTTCTTGCTTGTCAGAACCAAACGGAATGAAGCTCTCATCGCCGCGGGCCCGGCGCAGATCCAGTGCGGCCTTAACATCATCAAGCGGATGAACTCCCGCCGGGAGTCGATGGCGAAGCGAGAGAGCGTTGCCGATATTGACCGCCGGGTTGATGTCCGGCAGCGGCTTGCCCTGCACTGCGCGGCGACATAACGACTCGTGTGCGGGACGACATTCGCCGGGGTTCATGCCGAACTGCTTAAAGGCTTCGCGCCAACTGACGACTTTCGGAGACGCGAGCAAAGCATCTAGCGATGTCGCCAATGGAATAGCTGACTCGGCAGCGCGCAAAGCTTCGAGCGCAATGGCCGCGTTGTTGCTATTATTGATGTTCGTCGCGACAACGAGGCCGCGCGTGTAGCCTGGAAACTTGGCAAAAATATCGGGCGAGATTGAGTAATGGATTTGTTTCATAAAACTCTTCAGCGTCGGATTAAAAATTGAAGGGACATTTTCCTTTGCCGGTCTTCTGACCGGTCAACAGTTTGATCCAATGTGCGCCAATGCGACGAAGTGTTTCGACGCCACTTAGCTTAGTGCCACCACCCGACCCCGTGGAGGGACGTTCATCGCCGCGGTGATAAGTGCAAACATGCGTGTGGGCGCGAATTGCAGTTTGAACGGATTTCAAAAATTGGCGATAAGCAGCA
>Ga0134127_10000503_pt1 | contig 36454 bp, 30 predicted proteins | sample KB31753_FD_96459 | JGI IMG/M metagenome (GOLD analysis project Ga0134127, IMG submission 96459) | Terrestrial soil microbial communities with excess Nitrogen fertilizer from Kellogg Biological Station, Michigan, USA - KB3-175-3 | ecosystem: Environmental > Terrestrial > Soil > Unclassified ...
AGCGCCTCGACGTAGTGCTCGTCATGCCGCATCCGCAGCGTCTCAGGCAGTCCGCGCTTCGACACGTTCGATGACCTCCTCGCAGAGACTGTAGTAATCGGTCGCGCCCGACGAGTCCGGGGCAAAGGTGAAGATCGATTCCTTGTAGGCGGGGCTCTCCTCCAGCCGCACGCTCTTGGCGATCACGGTGTCGAAGACCTTCCCGCCGAAAACTTTCTGGATCTGCTCGCGGATGTCGCGCGCCAGCGCCGTCCGCTTGTCGTGCATCGTGATGACGACGCCGAGGATGCGGAGCGCCGGGTTCGGGCGCTGCCGCACCTTCTCGATGGTCTCCAGCAGGTCGTCGGTCCCCTCGAGCGCGAAGTACGACGACTGGATGGGAATCAGGAGGTGCGTGGCCGCGACCAGCGCGTTCACCGTCAGCAGGCCAAGCGCCGGCGGGCAGTCGATGACGATGTTGGCGAAGTCGCCGTTGAGCGCCTCGATCTTGTCCTTCAGGCGGAAGTGCGCGTCGAGCTCCCCGACCAGGCGCGACTCGAGCTTGGCGAGTCCGATGCGCGCCGGCGCGATGAAGAGGTTGTCGACGGGCGACGGCAGGATGACGTCGGAGAGCGCGCAGGTGTCGGTGATGGCGTCGTAGGTGCTGCGGGTGATCGTCCGCAGGTCGAGGAAGGAGATGCTGCTGTTGGCCTGGGGGTCGAGGTCGATGAGCAGCGTCTTCTTGCCCGCAGCGCGAGCGCCGCGGCAAGGTTCACGGCGGTTGTCGTTTTGCCGACGCCGCCCTTCTGGTTGGCGATCGCAACGATCATCGAGCCTGATTCGAAGGTGGGGCCAGAGTGAACTGATTCTAGGGATAGTGTGCTGATGTGTCAAACACCCCAATATCAGGTGGCAGGGGGCAGGGGCAGGGCGCAGGAAAGCACAGAACCTCTTTTCACCGCTTCTGGTGTTTCGCGGCTTGGAGGTTGGGAATTGGAAGTTAGGAGTTCCGCATGTCGGCCGGCCGACATTCAGGCTGTCGGCCCGCCCGTCACATCTTGTACTTGCCCAACTCTTCGGGGTCGAGGCTCTCCAGCCACTTCTGGAGGCGGTCGCTGTCGGTTCGCTCGGCGTTGAAGTCCACCGTCTTCGCCGTATCGATGACGTTCTCCTCGACGAGGATCGGCGAGCGCGTGCGGAGCGCCAGCGCGATCGCGTCGCTCGGCCGCGCGTCGATCGCGACCCGCTCGCCGCGCACGGTGAGATGGATGATGGCGTAGAACGTGTTGTCCTTGAGGTCGCAGACCACGACGCGATCGACCTGCCCTTCCAGGTCGGTGATGATGTTGCGGAGCAGGTCGTGCGTCATGGGACGCGGCGTCGCGACGTTCTCGATCTGCAGCGCGATGGCGTTGGCTTCGAAGATCCCCACCCAGATCGGCAGCACGCGATCGCCATCCTTGTCCTTCAGGATCACGATCGGCATGTTGGTGACCGGGTCCACCATCAGCCCCTTGATGGTCATCTCAATGAGCATCGCGTGTCGCCCTTCGCACGTTTGATACCACCGCCTCGCCCCACAAACTGTGCGGCCCGGCGCGGTGGATCCGGACCGGAATCGTCCGGCCTATCCAGTCTGACGCATTTCCTGCCTCCGGGATCCCCCTCGACTGCGCTCGGGGCAGGCGGGAGGCGGCTCCCGGAACCGCACAGTTGACGACCGTATTGCCACTGGTCCGGCCCGAAATCTCCGAGTCCTGCCGCCGGCTCGCCGAATCGATCAGCACCTCGACCGTGGAGCCGACTGCCCGCTCGTGCAGCCGGGTCTGGATCTCGCGCTGCAGCGATTGCAGCGCCACGATGCGAGCCGTCTTCTCGTCCTCGCTGACGTCGTCCGGCAGCCGCTTCAGCGCCAGCGTGTTCGGCCGCGGCGAATACTTGAACGAGAACATGCTGTGATACTGCGCGGCCTCGGTCAGCGAGAGCGTCTCCTCGAAATCGGCGGCCGTCTCTCCGGGAAAGCCAACGATCATATCGGTCGAAAGCGTCGCCTCCGGGACCGTCTCGCGAATCTCCGCCACCAGGTCCAGGTACGACTGCCTGGTATAACGACGCCGCATGGCCCCGAGCACACGTGACGAGCCGGACTGCACCGGCAGGTGCAGGTGCTTGCAGACCTTCGGCAGGTCGCGCACGGCTTCGATGAGGCGCCGCCCGGTGTGGCGCGGGTGCGGGCTCGCGAACCGGATGCGCTCGATCCCGGGAACCTCGTTGACCTCCGCCAGCAACGCCGCGAAATCGCACGCGGGATCGTCGGGCGCCTGGTAATGGTTCACGATCTGCCCGAGCAGCTGCACCTCGCGGCGGCCCGACGCGGCGGCGTCGCGCACGTCCGCCAGGATGTCGGCCTTGGCGCGCATCCGCTCGTGACCGCGGGTGTACGGCACCACGCAGAACGCGCAGTGGTCGTTGCACCCCTCGATAATCGTCACGTAGGCCTTCACGGGATCGCCGCGCCGCGTGATCCCGAGCGGGAACGTCACGTCGTCCCACGGGTTGATGTCGATCTCGGCGAACGGCGAGCGCGCGGCTTTCTCGACGAGCGCCGGGAGCATCTTGAGGCGCTGGGTTCCGAGGACGAGGTCGATGACGTGGCCGTTCGATTTCTTCAGCAGCGCGCCGCCCTCCTGCTGCGCGACGCACCCGGCAACTGCGACGACTGGCTTGCGCCCTGTTTCCTGTTCGAGGACGCGAATCTCGCCCAGCCGCGTGTACAGCTTCTCCTCCGCATGCTCCCGCACGCTGCACGTGTTGATGACGATGACGTCGGCGTCGATCTCTTCCGTCGTCGGCTCGTAGCCGGCCTGGTCGAGCAGGCCGGCCATGCGCTCGGAGTCGTGGAAGTTCATCTGACAGCCGAAGGTCTCGATGAGGTATTTCTTCGCCACTGCCTTTCGCTTTCGCCTTTCGCTTTCGCCTTTCGCCCTGGCGGGTCCGAAAGGACCCGCCCTACAGCTGTCCGCTCGGCCTCGTGTAGGCAGGGATCCGCTCCTGCCTCGTGTCGGCCGGGTCCTTTCGGACCCGGTTCACAGGTACCGCCCTACGGGTTGCGGCCCGCCCTTCGCGCCTGCGTAGACCGTGTCCTTTTGGACCCTCCACTCAGCAGTTCGCGGGCACTCGCCCGAACCTGTTCGGTCACCGATGCCCCGCCGATCATACGCGCCACCTCTTCGACGCGGCCCGCGTCATCGAGCCGCTCGACGCGCGTCACCGTCCGGCGTCCGCGCACGGACTTCTCGATCGCGAACTGGGCGTCCCCGCGCGCGGCGATTTGCGGGAGGTGCGTGATGCAGAGCACCTGGAACTCCTCGCCGAGCGCCTGCAGCCGCGAGCCGACGACATCCGCCACCCTGCCGCCGATACCGGCATCCACCTCGTCGAAGATCAGCGTCCGGGCACCCGCGCCCGCGAGCGTCTTGAGCGCCAGCATCACGCGCGACAGTTCGCCGCCGGACACGATGCGCGCGAGCGGCCGCAGGTCCTCGCCCGGGTTCGGCGAGATGAAGAACTCCGCCTGGTCGATGCCGCGCTCGCCCCATCCTTCCGGCGGCAGCTCGCCGTCGTTGAAGCGCACCTCGAACCGCGTGCGCGCCATTGCGAGCTCGGCGAGCAGCGCTTCGAGCTCGCGCGCGAAGGTCGCGGCTGCCGCCCGGCGCCTTCGCGACAGCCCGCGTGCGAGGTCGAGATACGTCGAGGTGGCGGCCTCGAGCGCCTTCGTCAGGGCGTCCGCGCCCTCGCCCGCGCCGGTCAACAGCTCCCGTTCGCGCGCGAGCGCCGCGCCCGTGTCGATCACCTCCTGCAGCGTGGGGCCGTACTTCCGCTTGAGGCGGTCGACGAGCGCCAGCCGATCTTCCACCTGCTGCAGGCGCCCGGGCGACGCATCGATGCCGTCGGCATAGCTGCGGAGGAAGAACGCGAGGTCCTCGAGCTGCGACTTGATCCCATCCCGCGACTCGACGTACGGCGCGAACTGCGGGTCGATGGTCGCCAGCTCGCCCACGCGCTTCCAGACACCGCCCAGCCCCGCGAGCACCGCCGAGTCGTTGTCGTAGAGCGCCGAGTAGCTCTCCTCGCAGAGCCGCTGGACGCGCTCCGCGCTGGCGAGCACCTGCCTGGTCGACGCCAGCTCCTCGTCCTCGCCCGGTTTCGGCGCCGCCTTCTCGATCTCGCCCAGCTGAAACGCGATGAGATCGAGGCGCGCCGCCTTCTCGCGCGCGTCCATCCGCGACCGTTCGAGCTGCTCGCGAAGCGTGCGCACCGATGTCCATGCGGCAGCTACGTCGGCGGCAACCGCCGTGAGGTCCGCGTAGTCGTCGAGCAGCGGAAGGTGCGCGAGCGGATCGAGCAGCGACTGGTGTTCGTGCTGGCCGTGCAGCTCCACGAGTCGCGACGAGAGATCGCGAAGCGCCGCGGCGGTCGCGAGCGCGCCGTCGATGAACGAGCGGCTGCGTCCCTGGCTGGTGATCTCGCGGCGGACGATCAGCTCACGCGCTCCCGCCTTTCCGGGGCGAGCGCGATCGTTCCGAGCCGCTTCACCCGAGCGAGCGGACCGAGTCGAGGGGTCGTCGAAGATCGCTTCGATGGTGGCCTGCGCCTCGCCGGTCCGGACAAGGTCGGCCGACGCGCGGGCGCCGAGCAGGAGGCCGACGGCTTCGACGAGGATGGACTTGCCGGCGCCGGTCTCCCCCGTCAGCACGTTGAACCCGGGCTCGAACTCGACCTCGACGGCTTCGATCACCGCAAGGTTGCGGATGCGGAGGAAGCGCAGCATGCACGCGGAACTGCAATGGTATCATACGTTTGACAGCACTTCTGTCGCGTGCTACGCTCGCCTGTCTGCGCTGTCCCAGCGGCGCGCTGCCGATGCTTCGGAGGCTTCGTTGCACACGCTTGGCTTGCTCGTCCTCGCACTGCAGGTGCAGGGCGGCGCTGCCCCCGTCGATTCTGGGTCCCGCGTCTTAATCGACATCGTCACGAAGGCGACCGTCATCAACCAGGCGGTCCTCGCGATTTTGATCGTCATTTCGGTCGCGTCGTGGGCGATCATCCTGTCGAAGTCGCTCACCTACAGCAAAGTCGCCAGGCAGACGTCGCAGTTCCTCGAGGCGTTCCGGAAGAGCAGCAAGTTCTCCGAGGTGCAGGCCGTCTGCTCGACGGTGCCGGCGAGCCCGCTCGTCGGCGTCTTCCAGGCGGGTTACGCCGAGCTCAACGCGCAATTCCGCCTGAGCGGCCCGCAGCCGGCCAATCCATCCGGTCCTCCCCCTCGTCCAACATTGAAGAGCCTGACCGCGGTCGACCGCGCGCTGCTGCGGGCGGCAACGGTCGAGATCAACAAGCTCGAGAAGCGGGTGCCGTTTCTCGCGACCGTGGCCAGCGTGGCGCCGTTCATCGGCCTGTTTGGAACAGTTGTTGGTATCACCATCGCTTTTCAGCGCATCGGCACCACCGGCTCGACGAATCTGGCGGTGGTCGGACCGAGCATCTCGGAGGCGCTGATTGCCACGGCGGCGGGGTTGTTCGCGGCGATTCCGGCAGTGCTGGCCTATAACCACTTCAGCACCCGCATGAAGATCTTTGCGGCAGAGATGGACGACTTCTCGCTGGAGTTTCTGAACATCGCGGAGCGCAACTTTACATAGTTCGTCGATGCCGAAGGTTCTCCCGTCAGCTCCGACGCCCGGTGGCGGCCGATTGACACGCGGCCGCCGCGTGTCGACCACGCTTGCCGAGATCAACGTCATCCCGCTGGTGGACGTGATGCTGGTGCTGCTGATCATTTTCATGGTCGCCGCGCCGATGCTGCAACGGGGTGTCGAGGTGAACCTGCCGGTCGCGAGCCGGTCGCAGGAAATCGCCAGCGACCGCATTTTCGTCAACGTCCCCCTCACCTTCCGGGAGGATCGCCGCGTCTTCATCGGCCAGGATCCGGTGCGCGTAGACGTCCTGACCGAGCGGATGCGGCAGATGATGATCAACCGCACCGACCGCCAGGTGTTCCTGCGCGGGGACGGCGCTGTCGAGCTGCAGGAGCTCCTCGACATCATGGACCGGCTGAAAGCCGCCGGCGTCGAGAAGGTCGGCATCGTCTCGAAGCTGCCGGGTGAGCAATGACCGAGGGCACCGTCACCGACATCATCATCGCGCGCGCGCAGGTCGCGGAGCGCGTCAACGCGATGGTGCCGTGGTCGATCGCGGCGCACATGGCGCTGCTCGCCTTCATGATTTTCATGCCGGCGAGCTGGCGCGGCGCGGTGGACGAAGGGCCGCGGACGGTGATGACGATCAGTCTCGGCGGCGCGCCGGGCCCGCGCAACGGCGGGCTGACGACGATGGGCGGGCGGACGGTGCAGGCGCCGCCGCCCGAGCCGGTGAAGAAGGTGGTCGAGACGCCGCCGGCGCCGAAAACGCCCGAGATGGTCCTGCCGACCAAGAATCCGCGCATCGTCAAGCAGCAGCCGAAAGAGGCGCCCAAGGAAGCGACCGCGCGCACCCCGGCCACCGGTCAGCCGCAGGAAGGCTCGACGCGCGTCGATACGGGCGCGCGGGGACAGGGCTTCGGCCTGACGCAGGGCGGAGGCGGCGGGACCGGCGTCACGGTCGACACCGCGAACTTCTGCTGTCCCGAATACCTGTCGCAGATGGTCACGCTCATTCAGCGCAACTGGCAGTCGGCGGGCGCCCCGCCCGGAAGCGTGATCATGAAATTCACGATCACCCGCGCGGGCACCATCGAGAGCGTGCAGGTGGAACAATCGAGCGGCTTCCAGGTGCACGAGCTGAACTCGCAGCGCGCGCTGCTGCTGACGCGCCTCCCCGAACTGCCGATTCAATATCCGAATTCGTCCCTGACGGTTCACATGCGTTTCGAGTATTCACGTTAGATGGATAAAGACCCGATGAATTCCCAACTTCCATCGGCATTGGGCGTTGCGCTCGCGGGGCTCGGCGTCGCCGCCGTCCTCGCGCAAGCGCCTCAGACGCCGCCCGCGGCGTCCACGCCGCAGCAGCCCTCGGAGATTCAGCTGGTGATCAGCGGCGAGCCCGGCACACCGCCGCGCTATGCCGTCCCCGACTTCGTCGCGCTCTCTCCCGACGTGGCGGACGCCGCGAAAACGCTCGGCCAGGTCCTCTGGGACGACCTGAACTTCGAGCGCGAGTTCTACATGATTCCGCGCGACACCTATTCCACGATCCCCGTCGCGCGCACCGCGGAGGCCGTGCCGTTCGCGGCCTGGCGCGAGCTCGGCGCCGACGCGGTGGTCTTCGGCACGGTGCAGAAAACCGACGCGAACACGGTGCGCGTGCAGGTGCGGCTGTTCAACGTGCGGGCGCGCCAGAGCGTGTTCGCGAAGGAGTACACCGGCTCGGCCGCGACGGCGCGGCTCTACGCGCACACGATGTCGGACGAAATCCATCAGCAGCAGCGCGCGCTGCGCGGCGTCGCGCGGACCAAGCTGACGTTTTCCTCCGACCGCAACCGCGAGAAGGTGGCGGGACCGGTGCAGAACCGCGACGTGAAGGAGGTCTACATCGCCGACTACGACGGCGACAACAGCAGGCGCGTGACGACGAACCGCCAGCTGAACATCACGCCGACCTGGGCGCCCGACGCGCGCGGCATCGCCTACACGTCGTACCGGCGCGGTTATCCCGACATCTTCATCGCGTTGATCTACCAGGGGCTGCAGGAGACGCCGACCAACGGCGTGGGGCAGAACTGGCTGCCGATCTTCTCGCCCGACGGCACGCGGATCTGCTTCACGTCGAACCGCGACGGCAACCCGGAGCTGTACGTGATGAACCGCGACGGCTCCAACGTCCGGCGCGTGACGAACAACCCGGCGATCGACACGACGCCGACCTGGTCGCCTAACGGCTCCCAGCTTGCCTTCACCTCCGACCGTGCCGGCACGCCGCAGATCTACATCGTCGGCGTCGACGGCCTGAACCTGCGGCGCATCACGACCAACGACTCGTGGGCCGACCGGCCGACGTGGGCGCCGGCGCCGTTCAACGAGATCGCCTACGCGGGACGGACGGGACCGGCATTCGACATCAAGGTGTTCGACCTGGCGAGCGGCAACACGCGGCAGATCACGTTTGGCGAGGGGAGCAACGAGAGTCCCGCCTTTTCGCCCAACGGCCGCCACATCGCGTTCGCGTCGACGCGCAGCGGCCGCGGCACACAGATCTACACGATGGGACGCGACGGCAAGAATGTCAGGCAGGTGACGCGCGACGGCAACAACTACACGGCGTCGTGGTCCAATTGAAAGACGGGGTTACGATCATGCGGCGGGTAACAATCGTTCTGGTCCTGGTCCTGGCGTTCGTGGGCGCCTGTGCGAAGAAGAAGCCGGCCCCGGTGGCGTCGACGGCCCCGCCTCCCGCGGCCACGGCGCCCGTGACGCCCAGCACCCCTCCGCCGCCGCCGCCAGCCGAGCGCGTCGAGGAATCGATCCCGGTGCCGTCGATCAGCGAGGACGCGATCAGCAACCGCTCGCTCGAGGACCTGAATCGCGATTCCCCCTTCAAGCCGGCGTTCTTCGGCCTCGACAGCTCGGACCTCGACGATGCGGGCCGGGCCGTCGTTGCCGCCAACGCCGACATCATGAAGAAATATCCGACGTGGGTCGTGACCGTCGAGGGACACTGTGACGAGCGCGGGACCGCGGAATACAACCTCGCGCTCGGCGAGCGCCGCGCCGTCGTGGTCAAGACATATCTGGTCTCGCTCGGCGTCTCGCCCGACCGGCTGCGGACGGTCAGCTACGGCAAGGAATTTCCGTTCGACGCGGGCCATGCGGAGACCGCCTGGTCGAAGAACCGGCGCGCGCATTTCGTGATTACATCGAAGTAGGACGGGTTCCGCGGCGCATCATGAGCCGCGCCAACGCGGACCCGTCGGGGGGATTCGTGATGAAGAGACTCATGACGCTGTCGATGCTCGCGCTCGCGGTTGCCGCCGCGCCCGCCGCGGCGCAGAGCCGCGAGCAGCGGCAGATGATGGCCGACATCCGCATGCTGCAGGAGCAGACGCAGGAGATCGCCGTCGCCGTCGCGACGATGACGCAGGCGCTGCAGGCGCTGGTGCAGGATTCGATCAAGGCGGTCAACACGCGGCTCGACACCGCCAACGACGCGACCCGCAAGGGCTTCGCGGATCAGAAGGTCGTCATCGACGACATGGGGAAGGACCTGCGCGCCATCCGCGAGCGCGTGGACGACACCAACGTGCGGGTGTCGAACGTGCGCGAAGAGATCCAGGCGCTGCGCAACTCGATCCCCGTCGCGGCGCCCGGCGCCATCTCCGCGGTTCCCGCCGACCCGAACGCGCCGCTGCCAGCGCTGCCCGCGCCGACGACCGGGACGCCTCCGTCGACCGCCGGCCTGTCGCCGACGCGCATGTTCGACACCGCGCGCGCCGACTACGCCGCGGGCCAGTGGTCGCTCGCCGTCACCGGCTTCGACGCCTTCCTGAAGACGTTCCCGCGCTCCGAGATGGCCGACGACGCGCAATTCCTCATCGGGGAGACCTACTACGCGCAGAACCGCTGGACGGACGCCATTTCCGCATACACTGCGGTGATCCAGAACTACGCGACGGGCGACAAGGTGTCCGAGGCGTACTACAAGCGCGGGCTCGCGCAGGAGCGCGTCGGCGACATCGACGCGGCGCGCGAATCGTGGAACAGCGTGCTGCAGCGCACGCAGGAAAGCGATCCGGTGCGCGCCCTCGCCAGGCAGAATCTCGATCGCGTAGCGCGGCGTCCGGCGCAGTGACCTCACCTGTCACGCTGCCCCGCCAATTTACGGAATAGGGGCGGGTCTTCCGGGCCGCCCCGCGATGGGCTGACCGCTACGGCAGCCTGAACGGAGACGGGAATGGGAAGCGTGAACAAGGTCATCCTCGTGGGCAATCTCGGGCGCGACGCGGAGCTCCGCTACACGCCCGGCGGCGCGGCGGTCGCGACGCTGAACCTCGCGACGACCGAGGTGTGGAACGACAAGGGCGGGCAGCGCCAGGAAAAAACCGAGTGGCACCGCATCGTCCTGTGGGGCAAGCAGGCGGAGAGCCTGCAGGAATATCTCACCAAGGGCAAGCAGATCTACGTCGAGGGCCGCCTGCAGACCCGCCAGTGGGACGACAAGGACGGCAACAAGCGCTACACCACCGAGATCAAGGCCGACCGCATCACGCTGCTCGGCGGTGGCGGAGGCGGCGGGCGCGGCGCGTCGGCGCCGATGGAGCGCGCCAGCGCGCCGATGGCGCACGGCGGCGGCTACGAGCCGCCGATGGAGCCGATCACCGACGACGATATTCCGTTTTAGGTCCGCCTGAAGGGCGGACCCCACCGATCCGCCTCTCGCTTATTTCGCGACCGCGTACGGGCCGACTTCCGGCTTCCCCTGCGTGTTCGCCAGCGGTCCCAGCTCGCTCGCGACCCCGCGGGCGATGGCGGCGGTTTCGGTGCCCGCCTGGAAGCAGGTGAAGTCCGGCCGGTCGCGCCACGCCAGCGGCCCGCACAGCCGCTTGCCCGCGCCGATCGCCGCGTCGTGGACGACGTTGATGAGGCGCTCGTAGTCCGGGCTTCCCTGCGCGTAACCGCTGAAGTTGCCGAGGTCGCCGCTTGCGGCAAACAACGCCGTCACGCCCGGCACCTTCGCGATCTCCGCCGCGTTCTTCGCCCCCTCGAGCGTCTCGATCATCAGGATCAGCACGACGTTGTCGTTGATCGTCTGGCGGTAGCCGCCCGGCACGCTGCCGAAGACCGCCGCGTCGAACGCCTGGCCTCCGCCCTGGCTGCGGCGGCCGAGCGGCGGGAAGTAGGTCCAATCGCGCGCCTCGATGGCTTCCTGCACGGTGTCGATGGTCGGCACGACGACAACCAGCGCGCCCGCGTCCATCGCGTGCTGAATTTCCCGCTCATCGGCATAGGCGACGCGAACGCCGGGGACGGCCTTCGCGTGCGGGCAGGTTCGCCACAGCCGCGACGTCAGCTCCCAGTCGCGGCCGTCGTGCTGCTGCTCGGTCCAGATGAAGTCGTAGCCGGCGTTCGCCATCGCGCAGTAGGTGGCGGGATCGGTCGCGCTGAACACGGTGCCGCCGGTGACTTTCTGACCGGCCATCATCTTCAGCTTGACGGGATTCCAGACCTTGGCGCCGGCGGGCGCGTTGAACGCAGGGCCGTACTTCCAGTTGCTGGGATCGAGCGCGCCTTGGTTCTGCGCACCCGGCGGGGGCGTCGCCTTCGCGTTGCTGTCCTTGCCGGCCGGAGCGGCCAGCGGGAACTGACCTGGGGTCTGTCCTTGTGCCTGAAATATCGCGGCGCCAAGCGCCGACGCCATCAGGATGCCGAGACCGAGGCGTATCATCGCACCCTCCTTCAAGTAGGGGTGCGATTGTCGCACGCTATGTGCCTTCGCGGCCGTACCGATCTTCGATCCGCACGACGTCGTCGAGCTCGGGGGTCGACACTTCCAGCAGGTCGCAGTCTTCGATCGCCGTCATGCGGTGGACGGTCAGCGGCGTGACGTGCACCGAGTCGCCGGGGCGCATCTCGCGCTTCTCGATCGGGCCGCCCTGCGGGCCGATCTCGAACAGCATCCTGCCGCTCTGGACGTAGATGGTCTCGTCCTTCCGGTTGTGGTACTGCAGGCTGAGCGCGTGCCCCGCGTTGATGTGCAGGACCTTGCCGACGTAGCGATCGGTCTTCGCCCAGTGAAGCTCGTAGCCCCACGGCTTGTCCACGCGCGTCACGCTCATCGCTGGGTCCCCACCTCCTGCCGTCCGCCTTCGCCCCCCGCCGGCTTGGGCGAGACGGGCGCGCCTTCGCGCCCGAAGTGCTCGCCGAGGACGCCCTCGATTTCGTCCACCGTCCCGAGCGTCATGACGCGCGCCGCGATGCGCGCCATCTCGCCGGCACTCGTCTCCGACACGACCCGCCGCGCCATCAGCAGCGCGCCGGGCGTCATGCTGAACTCGGTGAGCCCGCAGCCGATGAGCAGCCGCAGCAGCAGCGGATCCGACGCCATTTCGCCGCAGACCGCCACCGGAATCCCTTCGCGCACCGCGCCGCGGCGGACCTGGCGAATCAGCCGCAGCACCGCGGGGTGCAGCGGCTCGTAGCGATCGGAGACGCGCTCGTCCGTGCGGTCGACCGCCAGCGTGTACTGGATGAGATCGTTGGTGCCGATGGTGAAGAAGTCGACCTCGCGTGCCAGCAGTGACGCCGTGAACGCCGCCGACGGCACCTCGATCATGATGCCGACGCCGAGCGATCCCGCCGCGGCGCCGCGCGCCTCGAGCTCCGCGCGCGCCTCGGCGAGCAGCGCGCGCGCCGCGCGCACCTCGTGCACGGACGACACGAACGGGAACATGATGCGCAGCGAGCCGTGCTGCGCCGCCCGCAGCAGCGCGCGCAGCTGCGTCTTGAAGATCGACGGCTGCGCGAGCCCGAAGCGGATGCCGCGCAGCCCGGCGTGGCCCGGGCGTTCCGCGTCGGAAAACCAGCGCGCGTCGAGCGCGGTGTCGACGACCGGGCGGGCGATCTGCCGCTCGTCGATGTCGAAGGTCCGGATCGTCACCGTCCGCGGCGCCATGTGCTGGACGAGGTGGCGGTAGACCTCGTACTGCTCGTCCTCGCCGGCGAGATCCGGCGGGCCGCCGGCGAGCAGGAATTCGGATCGGTAAAGGCCGATCCCCTCCGCCCCCGACGTGAGCGCCATCGCGACGTCATCGGTGCGCTCGATGTTGGCGAGCAGCTGGATGCGGATGCCGTCGGTCGTCTCGTTCGGCCCCTCGGCGCGCGGCGCCTCCTCGCGGCCGCGTTGCAGCCGCGTGCGCACCTCGGCCTCGCGCCGGTCGGAGGGCGCGGGATCGATCACCACGTCGCCGCTGTCGCCGTCGACGATCACCGCCGCGCCGGCTGGAATCCGGCGGCTGACGTCGTGCAGGCCGACCACCGCGGGGACGCCGAGCGAGCGCGCGAGGATCGCCGTGTGATACGTGCGGCTGCCCGCATCGGTGGCAAAGCCGAGGATCCGCGTCCAATCGAGCTGCGCGACCACCGACGGCGTGAGCTCGTCGGCGATCAGCACGCACGGCGAGTCGAGGTCCTGCAGCAGGTCGCGGGCCCCGCCCTTCTCGCCGCGCAGGTTCATCCGCAGCCGCCCCGCCACGTCGTGCAGGTCGCCCTTGCGCTCGTGCAGATACGGATCCTCGACGTCGTTGAAGACGGCGGATATCTCGTCGAACGCGCGCTGTACCGCCCATTCCGCGTTGACGCGCTCGTCGGAGATCAGGTCGGCGGCGCGGCCGACGAGGACGGGGTCGTCGAGCATCAGCAGCTGCGCGTCGAAGATGGACGCCAGGTCCGCCCCTTTCAGCTCGGCGATCCGCTGGCGGATCTGCCGCAGCTGCTCGCGCGAGCGCCCGCGCGCGCGCTCGAGCCCCGAGAGCTCGCGCGCCACGCGATCCGGCGCGATGGGGAACCGGATTACCTGCGTCCGTTGAATGGCCACCAGCGCGGGGCCGACCGCCGTCCCCGCCGAGACCCCGATACCCTTCAGGCGTTCCACGACTCTTCTCCGAATCCCGATTCGACGAGCTCGATCAACGACGTCACCGCGCTCGCCTCGTCCGGCCCCTCGGCGCTGATCGTCAGCGTCGTTCCGCGCGCCGCCGCCAGCAGCAGGATGCCCATGATGCTCTTGCCGTCCATCACTTTCGCGTCGCGCGCCACGCGGATCTGCGACGAGAAGCGCGTCGCGAGGTGCACGAAGCGCGCCGCGGCCCTCGCATGCAGGCCGAGCGCGTTGGTCACCGTCACCGTGCGCGTCGTCATGACGCCTTCTCGCCCGTCTTCTCGCCGCGCAGCAGGTCCGACGCAACCCAGATCGCCGCCCGGCCTTCCTCCCGCATCTCGCGCGCCGTGGTCAGCAGGTTGGCGCGCTCGCCGAGATCGGCGAGCTTGATCAGCATCGGCAGGTTGACGCCGGTGATCACCTCGACCTTGTCGCCCAGGAACGTCATCGCCAGGTTGGAGGGCGTCCCGCCGAACATGTCCGTGAGGATGAGCACGCCGCTCTCCTGCGAGACGCGCGCGATCGCCTGCGCGATCTCGGCGCGCGCATCTTCCGTGTCCTCGTGCCAGCCGATCGACACGGCCGCGAACCGCGGCAGGTCGCCGACGATGGTCTCCGCGGCGTTCAGCAGCTCGGTCGCGAGCTGCCCGTGCGTGACGACGACAACGCCGATCATGCAGGCACCTGGCGCCGCACGTTAACTGTCCCGATGCTTGACTCTCAACCGCACGCCCTTCACCCCTCGCAACGATTTCTTCAACGCCTCCGCGATCATCACCGACCGGTGCTGGCCGCCCGTGCAGCCGATCGCCACGGTCAGGTAGCTCTTGCCCTCGCGCACGTACTGCGGCAGCGCGAACTTGAGGAACGACGTCAGCCGGTCCAGGAAGTCGTGCGTCTCGTCGTGCTTCCGCATGTAGCGGATGACCGCCGCGTCGCGCCCCGTCAGCTTCCGCAGGCTGTCCACGAAGTGCGGGTTGGGCAGGCACCGCACGTCGAAGACGAGGTCGGCGTCCACGGGCACGCCATTCTTGTATCCGAAGCTGACGAGATTTACCACCATGTCGGCCCGCTCGCGGCCGTCACGCGACATCTGCATGAAAATGTCGCGCAGCTCGTGCACCGTCAGGTTGGTGGTGTCGATGATGAGGTCGGCCATGGCGCGGATCTGATTGAGCTTGTCGCGCTCCTCGGTGATTCCCTCGCTGACCGAGCGGTCGCGCGCCAGCGGATGCGGCCGCCGCGTCTCGCTGAACCGCCGCACGAGCGCCGTATGGCTGGCCTCGAGGAAGATCAGCGTCGGCTTCACGTGCGGGCCGGTGCGCAGCTTCCTGAAGACCCGCGGGAACTCGGCGAGGAACCCCTTCTCGCGGATGTCGACGACGATGGCGACCTTCTCGAGCGAGCTGGCGTCGCGCAGCGTCAGCTCGGCGATCGTCGGGATGAGCTGCGTCGGCAGGTTGTCGATGCAGAAGTAGCCGAGGTCTTCGAGCGCGCGGATGGCGTGCGTCTTTCCCGAGCCGGACAGTCCCGTGAGGATGACGAACCGCCGCGTCCCGCGGCCGAGCACCGGCTTCACACCTGCCCCCCGTGCTCGACGTCGTCTTCGGGTTCGGTATCCGCGTGCGCCTCCTTTTCACGCAGCGTCTGCGCGAGGCGGTTCGCGAGATCGCGCGCGGCGTTGAGGCCGCGCGTCCGCAGCAGCTGGTTGCGCGCCGCGACCTCGACGAGGACGCCGAGGCTGCGCCCCGGTGCCACCGGCATGCGAACGAGGGGAACCCGGAGACCGAGGATGTCGTAGCGGAGCTCGTCGATGCCGAGCCGCTCGTAGTCTCGCTCGGGGTCCCACCGTTCGAGCTGCACCACCAGCTCGACCCGCTTGGCGTTGCGGATTGCGGCGACGCCGAACAGGTCGCGGATGTTGATCAGGCCGAGGCCGCGAATCTCCATGTGGTGCCGCGTCAGCTCCGGGCACGTGCCGATGAGCGTCGTCTCGCCGCGGCGCCGGATTTCCACCGTGTCGTCCGCGACGAGGCGGTGCCCGCGCACGACGAAGTCGAGCCCGCACTCGCTCTTGCCGATGCCGCTCTCCCCGATGATCAGCACGCCGAGGCCCAGCATGTCCATCAGCACGCCGTGGATCACCTGCCGCTCCGCCAGCTCGTCGTCGAGCAGGTATTCGATCTTGGCAATCGAGACGGGCGTGGTGACCGGCGTTCGGAGCAGCGGCACGTGGTACCGATCAGACGCCGCGAGCAGCTCCGCGGGCGGGTCCCATCCGCCGGTGATGAGCACGCAGGGAATGTCGTGGCTGAATGCCGCGGCGAGGACGTTCATGCGGCTGCCGGCGTCGAGGCTCTCGAGGTAGCGGACTTCGCTCTCGCCGAAGACGAGGATGCGGGCCGGCTGCAGGTAGGCGTCGAAGCCCGCGAGCGCGAGGCCGGTCTTCTGGATGTGGGGGCTGGAGATGGAACGTTCGAGGCCCGCGGCGCCGCCCAGGAGCTCGAACGGCAGGCCGATGGCCTCGGCCCGGCTCTTGAGCAGGCTCGCAACGGTGAGCGACCGCGTCAAGCTTCCGGCTCGATCAACCCCAGGTTGCCGTTGGCGCGGCGAAAGAGGACGTTGATCTCCTCGGTCGACGAGTTGCGGAAGACGAGGAACGCATCGCGCCCGTCCGCGACCTCGATCGCCGCCTCGTCGATCGACATCGGCTTCACCGCGTAGCGCCGCGCGCGGATGATGCGCAGCGGCTGCGCGCCGTTGTCGCGCTGCTCGAGGCCGGTGCCGAACACGGCGGCGCCGCGCTCGGGCCGTGGTGTCGCGGATGCCGCCTTCGCGGGTGAGATCCCCTGGCGCTTCCGTTCCGTCCACTTGCTCTTCAGCTTCAGGACCTGGCGCTCGACCTTGTCGATCGACGCGCCGAGCGCCGTCTGGGCGTCGCGTCCCGTCGCCTCGCCGTGGAGGAAGTGCTCGCCCCGGGCGTGCAGCGTCACTTCCGCGTGGAACCGGGTCTTCTCGCGCGTGACGACGATCTGCGCCGAGATCGCGCCGTCGTTGAGCGGGCGCAGCACGCGGGCGAGCCGCTGCTCGGCAAGCTTCCGTACCGGCGCGGGGATCGTGAAGTGTCGTGCCGTGAGTTCAAGACGCATGCGTGCGGTGTGGGGGCGGGCCGAGGGCCCGCCGGCTAATAGAGCACCTTCCGTTGATTCGACGTCGGAATCTTGAGTTCCTCGCGATACTTGGCGATGGTGCGACGCGCCAGCTCGAGGCCCTCGCGCTGCAGGATGCTGACGATCTTCGAGTCGCTCAACGGCTTCCGCGGATCCTCCTGCTCGATGATCTTCCGGATCCGCTGCTTGATGGTCACCGACGACACCGCTTCGCCGTACGAGCTGGCGATGCCGCTGTGGAAGAAGTACTTCATCTCGAACACGCCTTGCGGCGTGTGCATGTACTTGTTGGTGACGACGCGGCTGACGGTGGACTCGTGCATGCCGATGTCGTTGGCGACGTCGCGCAGCACGAGAGGGCGGAGGTACTCGATGCCGTGATCCAGGAAGTCGCGCTGGAAGTTGATGATGCTCGTCGCCACCTTGTGGATGGTCTTCTGCCGCTGCTCGACCGACTTGATCAGCCAGAGCGCGGAGCGGAACTTGTCCTTCACGTAGGCCCGCGTCTCGTCGGTGTTCTCGGTTTGACTCTTGTCGAGAAGCCGGCGGTAGACGGGGCTGATGCGCAGCTGCGGCAGGCCTTCCTCGTTGAGCACCGCGACGTACTGTTCCTCGACCTTGACCACGTAGACGTCGGGGATGACGTACTGGGACTGTGAGGGGTTGAGGCGGCTGCCGGGCTTGGGGTCGAGGTGGCGAATGAGCTCGATGTGCTGCTTGAGGTCGTCGATGGAGAGACCGAGCTTGCGTGCGAGCTCCGGCACCTGGTGGTTCTGCAGCAGCCGCATGTGCTCGGTGACGATCCGCTCGGCCGGCGTGCCGGCCATGCCGAGATGCCGCAGCTGGAGCAGCAGGCACTCCTGCAGGTCGCGGGCGGCGACGCCAATCGGATCGAAGCCCTGAATCAGCCGCAGCGCCTTCTCGACCTCCTCGACCGGCCATGGCCCCATCGCCGCGAGCTCTTCGACCGTGGCGACGAGCATCCCGTCGTCGTCGAGGTTGCCGATGATGGCCTCGCCGATCTCGCGCGTCAGCGGTTCGTCGGTCTGCATCGACAGCTGCCAGAGCAGGTGGTCGGACAGCGACGCCGACGTCGAGAGCGTGTTCTCGATCGGCGGCAGCTCCTTCACCTCGGTCGGCGTGCGCGGGCGGTAGCCGTCGTCGAGATAATCGCCGAAGAAGTATTCGTAATCCTGGTCGTCCCAGGTGTCCTTCTCCTGCTTCGGTTTTTCTTCCTGCTTCTCCTGCGCGGCCTCCACGGGCTGGAGCTCTTCGGTCGGGACCTCCTCCAGCATCGGGTTCTCCACCATTTCCTGGTTGAGAAGTTCCGACAATTCGAGCGTCGACATCGGCAGCAGCTTGATGGCCTGCTGCAGCGACGGCGTCAGAATCAGCTTCTGGACGAGCTTGGTGTGGAGCTTTTGCGAGATCGCCACTGGAGATCCATCTTATTCCATTAGTCCAATCGAAATTCCGTGCCCAGATATATGCGCTTTACGTCCTCGTCCGCCGCCAGAAAATCGGGCGTCCCGCTGCGAAAGATCACGCCGTCGTGCACGATGTATGCCCGATCCGTGATGCGCAGCGTTTCGCGCACGTTGTGATCCGTAATCAGCACGCCGATGCCGCGCTCCTTCAAGTGGAAGATGATGTTCTGAATATCGGTCACGGCGATGGGATCGATACCGGCGAAGGGTTCGTCGAGAAGGATGAAACGCGGTGAAATGACGAGCGCGCGCGTGATTTCCGCGCGCCGCCGCTCGCCACCCGACAGCGTGTGGGCGGGCGCTTTCGCCAGCGGCGTCAGGTTCAATTCCGCCAGCAGGTTCCGCAGGCGCGCCTGCTCCTCGGCGGCGCTCAGGCCGAGCGTCTCCAGAATTGCAAGAATGTTCTTTTCGACCGACAGCCCACGAAAGATTGAGGGTTCCTGCGGCAGGTAGCCGATCCCCTTCCGCGCCCGGATGTACATCGGGTCGTCGGTCACGTCTTCCCCGTCGAGGAACACGCGTCCCGAGTCGGGGACGGTAAGCCCGACGGTCATGTAGAACGTCGTCGTCTTGCCGGCGCCGTTGGGGCCGAGCAGTCCGACGACTTCGCCGGAGTCGACGTCGAGGCTGACGCCCTTGACTACCGTGCGGCCGCTGTACGACTTGGTGAGGGATTCCGTGCGGAGCGTGGACATCAACGCGAACGGGCGGGCGGCGTCGCGGTGCACGCGGGGCTGGCGCCGCTTCGCGTCTGCGTGCGGATCTCCTCGTTGCCGTCGACGATGATCCTATCGGTCGACTTGAAGAAGGTCAACGTGCGGCCGATCGTTTCGCGGCACGATTCCACCACCTTCACCGGCTTGGTGCCCGCGGCCGACATCACGTAGCGCTCCTCGTCGGCGAAGTAGGTGAGACGCTCCGCCACCGCCGTGCGCGTATCCACCTTCATGCTGACGTTGGTGTACGCCTCGAGGCGAGTGATGTGCCCGCCGGTGTCCGCGAGGATGACGTCGATGCGATCGGCGCGCACGTCTCCCTGCGGCCCGCTCAACTGCGCCTGCGCGGTGACGATCCCGAACTCGTTCTTCGTCGAGCTGTAGCCGATGGTGTGCGCCGCGTCCGCGTAGCGGATTTCCGAGGCGTGCGCGATGGAGACGCCGGTGTCGAGGACAATCGTCGAGCGCGCGTTGCCCGAGGCCAGGAAGTCGCCTTTGCCCTGGTCGATGGCGACTGAATCGGCGCGCACGGCCGTCTCGCCCTGCCACATCGTCGCGTTGCCCGTATAGATCGCCTGACCCGACGCGCCCTGGTAGTCGAGCGTCTCGGCGTTGACGTTGGCCGGCTGCTCCTGCTTGAGCAGGCCGGGCAGCCTGGTATCGCCCTGCCCCTTCGAGGCGCCCGCCCGCAGCATCGTCTTCACCACGCCGCTCGCCTTCATCAACCGTCCCTCGAGCGCGACGTCGATCGTGTTGGCGTCGATCGTGACCCGCTCGTCGCTGACGCGCGGCGCGATGCCGCCTTCGACGCCGGTCAGCCGCAGCGAGCCCTTGCCCGGGTCGTAGCGCGCCTCGCCGGCCGCCGCCTGCAGCCCCTGCTCCTCGAATTTCACCGCACCGTTGAACACCGCGCTGCTGATCGCGTCGTTGGCCAGCGCGACGCTCAGCGTGCGCGAGCGCGCGACGCGGGCGCCCGCGGCCTTTCCCGCCTCCTCGCGATACTCGACGTTGTCGGCGAACGTGGCCGAGGTCAGCCCCTTCCCCGCCGCCCCTTCCCCGTCGAGGGTGCGCGCCTTGATGCTGCGCGCGGGCGAATCGGGCGCGCCCGGTAGATCGAGCCGCACGTTCTCCCGCCCCGTCACCTTCGTCAGCGAGCCGTCGGCCGCGAGCAGGATGTCGAGCGTGTCGCCGAAGAACTGGCGCCCGGCGGCGCCGCCCTGTCCCGTCATCGCGACCGCCCCCTTGCCGAGCAACTGCGCGCGCTCGAGCACGTCGCCGCCGGCGGAGTAATGCAGGTTCATGTCGCGCGCGCTCATCGAGTCGACGCCGGACCCGCCGCCGGACACGCGCGAATCGCCCCGCAGCTCGATGTCGGTGATGTGCTGCTCGTCCTCGGTGAGGCGCGCGATGCCCTGCGTCGCGTCGATCAGCTGCTCGCCGCGGAGCGCGTGCACGGTCCCGTCGAGCGCGAGTGTGTGCGCCATCCGATCGAGGGTCGACTTGCCGGAGGTGAACTCCAGCTGCGGGTTGCCGTGCTCGTCGCGCAGGAGGACGTGCGATTGATCCGCGAGTGAGAGGACGTCGGCGTTCTTGTCGTACGTCATGCCGGTGCCGGAGCCCGTCATGCGATTGCGCTCGAACGTGACCGCCCCGGGGGCGGTCATCACGCCGGTATCCTGGCTGAAGCTGGCGTTGTCGGCGCGGACGATGAATTCGTCGCTCGACGTCAGCTGCACGCCGCCGGTGAGCTGCAGGTCCTTCTGGTTGGGACCGGCCTGCCCTTCGCGGCCGGTGACGACGTAGTCGCGCCCGCCGCGGTTGCGGACGGTGATCTTCACGCCAACGAGCTTGGTGAGCCCACCCTCGTAGGTCAGCTGGCGTTCGGCTTCAATCAGGTAATCCTGTCGCGTTCCGCGCACCTGCTGGACGATGTTGCCGGAGCTCTCGATGACGGCCTTCGGATCCATGCGCGTCGGCGCGGTGGCAGGCACCAGCTTGACGCGCTCCCCCATCGTTGCGTAGACAACGACGGCGGCGGCGATGCCGATCATCGCGGCCAGCAAGTGTCCCCACTTCTGCCATCTCATGGAAGCAGTTACAGGATATCAGTGGGGCAAGCCTTTATGGCTTGCCGAGCGCAGACCACGAGGGTTCGCGCCACAGGTGCAAACTGACTGGTTAACTGTCTGGCGCGCGAAAGTCAGCTACGGACAACTGCAGGTAGCGCTCGCCGTTGTAGGTGTCGTTCTCGAGCGAGAACGCCAGGTCGATGGCCGCGCGATGCTCGGCGACGAAGCTCTCCCGCTCGGACGCGCGCCAGGCGATGCCGCGGAAGACGCGGCCCTCCTGCCTGAACGCCATCTTGAGGTGCCGTTCCTTCAGGCGGCGCGGCCCATCGACGATTTCGACGCGGCTGGTGCGGAAGACGGGGCACGGGTTGCCGGCGCCGAACGGCGCCAGCGCCGCCAGTTCCGACACCACCTGCTCGTCGATCGATCGGAACGTGAGCGCGCCGTCGATCCACAACCGCGGTCGCAGGTCGTCGGGACCGAGGCAGCCATCGGCGAAATCGTTGACGCGCCCGCGCAGCTCGCGAATCCTCGCGGTCTCGATCGTCAGCCCCGCCGCCTGCTTGTGGCCGCCGAACTTCGACATCACCTCGCCGCACGATTCGAGCGCCCCCAGCATGTTGAACGACGGGATGCTGCGGCACGAGCCGTGCGCCATGTCGCCGTCGATGGAAATGACGATCGCCGGCCGATGGAACGTGTCGACCAGCTTCGACGCGACGATGCCGATGACCCCGCGGTGCCAGCCGTCGCCGGCGACGACGAGCACGGTGCGCGACCCGACCTCGAGGTCGGTTTCGACCACCTTCCTGGCCTGCGCGACGATCTCGGCTTCTTCCTGCTGGCGCCGGAGATTCTCGGCGTTCAGCTGCTCCGCCAGTGCCCGTGCTTCCTCGCCCATCGTCTCGTCGCAGGCCAGGAGCAGGCGGGCCGCGATGTCCGGGGTGCTCATGCGGCCGGCCGCGTTGACGCGCGGCGCGACGACGAAGCCGATGTGATAGCTGTCGATCTCGCGCCCCGAGAGGCCGCACACCTCGAGCAGCGCGCGGAGGCCTACCTTGTGGGGCCCCTTCGAGAGCATGCCGAGACCGAGCTTCGCGATGACGCGGTTCTCGCCGGTGAGCGGCACGACGTCGGCCAGCGTGCCGATGGCGGCGACCTTGACGAACGCCGGCATCCAGTTCGAACGGCCGCTGCGGCCGCACAACGCCTGCACCAGCTTCAGCGCCACGCCCACGCCCGCGAGGTTCTTGTCGGGATAGCTGCAGTCGCGGCGCTTGGGATTGATGACGGCGAGCGCGTGCGGCAACTGCGTGTCGTGCTCGTGATGGTCGGTGATGATCAGGTCCATCCCGAGCTCGCGTGCCCGCGCCGCCGCCTCCGCGGCGCGAATGCCGCAATCGACGGAGATCACCAGCCGCGCACCGTCGTGGTGCAGACGGTCGATCGTCGCCGGCTGCAGGCCGTAGCCGTCGCGCAGACGCTCGGGGATGAAGTGGACCACGTCCGCGCCGAGCAGCTCGAGGGCACGCCGCAGGATCACCGTGGACGTGACGCCGTCCACGTCGTAGTCGCCATGGATCGCGATGCGCTCTTTCGCGGCAATCGCGGCCAGGATCCGATCGACCGCAACCGGCATGTCGGCGAGCCGGAACGGATCGTGGAGATCTTCCAGCCGCGGCGAGAGGAACCGCCGCGCCTCGTCGAGACTGCCGTGGCCGCGGATGCAGAGCAGGCGCGCGGTGACCGGCGATACGCCGAGCTCCCGCGACAGCGTCCCGGCGAGCCCCTCGTCGCACGTGACGCTCTGCCAGATGAGATCCGCTTTCACGGCTGTCACTCCTGGATGCCTATGTTCCCCATCTGCCGGAATTTTCGATATCTCGCCTCGAGCCGCGCGGCCGTCCCCATCGCCGTGACGCCGGCAAGCGCCCGCTCGAGCGCCGCGTCGAGGAGCGAGGTCGCGAGCTCGTGGTTCGTGTGCGCGCCGCCGACGGGTTCCGTCACGATCTCGTCGACGATGCCGAAGTTGAGCAGGTCGGGCGCCGTCAGCCGCAGCGCTTCCGCGGCTTCGACCTTCCGCCCCGCATCGCGCCAGAGGATCGCCGCGCATCCCTCGGGCGGGATGACGCTGTAAATCGCGAATTCGTGCATCAGGATCCGGTCGCCAATCGCAATGCCCAGCGCTCCCCCGCTGCCGCCCTCGCCGTGCACGACGACCACGATTGGCACCTCGAGCGCGGCCATCTCGCGGAGATTGAACGCGATGGCCTCGGCGATGCCGCGCTCCTCGGACTCGACACCCGGGTAGGCGGCCGGCGTGTCGATGAACGCAATCACGGGGCGTCCGAATTTCTCGGCCAGCTTCATCGCGCGCAGCGCCTTCCGGTACCCTTCGGGCCGCGCGTAGCCGAAGTTCCGGAAGATCTTCTGCTTCGTGTCGGCGCCCGCGCCCTTGTGGTGGCCGACGATCATCACGGGCTCGTCCTTGTAGCGCGCGAAACCGGCGACGATCGCGTGGTCGTCGGCGAACCGCCGGTCGCCGCTGATCTCGGTGAGCTCCGTGAACAACCGGTTGACGTAGTCGAGCACCGTCGGGCGGTTCGGGTGCCGCGCCACCAGCACGCGCTGCCAGGCGGTGAGGTGGGCATAGATGTCGGCGCGAATCGATTCGATCCGCCGATGGAGCCCATCGATCTCCCCCTGCCGCTGCGGCGTCCGCGGCAGCATCGACAACGCCTCGATTTCCTTGAGGAGAACGGCGATCGGCTCCTCGAATTCGAGCGTGTCAGGTGGCATGGACAGGGGAGGTCATCGCAGAGTCACGGATCCGGTGCCGCAGATCTTTTCCACCTCGGCGACCAGCGTCTCGGACGGCCGGACGCGGATGCCGTTGACGTCGACGGTGATGCGCATATGCCGGTCGCGCTCGTGCAGGACGATCGCGACCCGGCGGTCGCCCTTGTGGAGCGCGAACAGGTCCCAGAGCCGCTCGAACGTGGCGCGGTCGGCGGGCGGCGTCGAGAGCCGGATGGCGACGGATTTCGCCAGGCGCTCGCGGATCAGGCCGATGGGCACGATCTCCGACGCCAGGATGCGCGCCGACTCGTCGTCGCGCTCGAACTTCCCCTTCACCAGCACCGTCTGGCCATTCTCCGCCAGGTGGCCGTGCTGCTTGAAGGCCTCGGGAAAGACCACGATCTCGATGCTGCCGGAGGCATCGTCGAGCATGAAGACGCACATGCGATCGCCTTTGCGCGTCTTGAGCGGGCGAAGGCCGGAGACGATGCCGCCGATGGAGATTTCCTCGCCGCGGCCATTGCGGCCGTTTCCGTTGGCGTCCCCAGTGGCATGCGCGACGGCCCCTGCGGATCCGCCTGGCGGGACTGGAAGGCCCGCCCCGGCCTCGTCGAAGTCGTCTTCCCTCTTCCTGACATTCAGATCCGCCGTCGTCTTGGCGCCATACTCGCGCAGGTCGTCCGCGTAGCGATCGATCGGATGCCCGCTCCAGTAGAGACCGAGCGCTTCCTTCTCGTAATTGAGCTGCTCGATCTCCGTCCAGGCCGGCACGTGCGGTAACTGCGCGTGGCCGGGCGCTGTGCCGAGGTCATCGCCGCCGCCGAACAGGTCGGTTTGTCCCAGGTCCCGGTCGCGCTGCGTCCTCGCGCCGTGCTCGCACACCGCATCGATGGACGCGAACAGCCGTGCACGCATCTGTCGTAGAGGCGGACCTTCAGGTCCGCCTGCATGCGGGACCAGCGAATCGCACGCGCCTGCTTTGATGAGCGCCTCGAACACGCGCTTGTTCGCGAGGCGGAGATCGAGAATTTCACACAGCGCGTGCAGCGACGCGATGGACCCGCCCAGCTGCGTGCGCGCGCCCAGGATGGAATGGATCGCACCCTCCCCCAGTCCCTTGATGGCCGTCAGCCCGAAGCGGACGCCCTTGCCGCGCTCGACGGAGAAATTCAACTGGCTCTCGTTGATGTCCGGCGGCAGGACCGGAATGCCGCGCTCCCGCGCCTCGGCGAGATACATCGCGAGCTTGTCGGTGTTCTGCGCTTCGATCGTGAGCAGCGCCGCGACGAAGTGCCACGGGTAGTTCGCCTTGAGGTAGGCGGTCTGATACGCGAGCAGCGCATACGCCGCCGAGTGCGACTTGTTGAAGCCGTAGCCGGCAAAGAATTCGATCAGCTCGAAGAGCTTGACGGCCTTCTTGTCGCTGACACCCTTCGCCTTCGCGCCCTCGAGGAACGACTCGCGCTGCCTGGCCATGACCTTCGGGTCTTTCTTGCCCATGGCCTTGCGCAGCACGTCGGCCTGACCGAGCGTGAAGCCCGCCACCGCCTGCGCGATGCGCATCACCTGTTCCTGGTAGGCGATGACGCCGTAGGTGTCCGCCAGGATCGGCTCGAGCTCCTTGAGCTCGTACTTCACCTCCCGCTTGCCATGCTTGCGCTCGACCCAGTCGTCGACGACGCCCGCTTTCAATGGCCCCGGGCGGTAGAGGGCGTTGAGCACGATCAAGTCCTCGAGCCGGTCCGGCTTTGCCTTGCGCAGCAGCTCGCGCATGCCCGAGCTCTCGAACTGGAAAATCCCGAACGCCGCGCCCTCCTGAAAGATCTTGAAGGTCTTCGCGTCATCCAGCGGGATGTTGTCGATGTCGAGGTCGATCCCCTCGGTCCGCTTGATCTCCTTCAGCGCGTCGTCGATGAGCGTCAGCGTGCTCAAGCCGAGGAAGTCCATCTTCAGGAGGCCGACGCGCTCGACCTCCTTCATGTTCCACTGCGTCGTCAGCTCGTCGCGCTGCCCCTTGTAGAGCGGCGCGTAGTCGGTAATCGGCCCCGGCGCGATGACGACCCCGGCGGCGTGCACCGAGGCGTGCCGCGACATCCCCTCCAGGCGGCGGCCGATGTCGATCACTTCCTTGACCTTCGGGTCCCTGGCCGCCATGTCCTTCAGGATCGGGTTCTCGGCGAGCGCCTTGTCGAGCGTCATGTCGAGCGCCGGCGGAATCTGCTTGGCGATGCGATCGACATCCGCGTAGGGCATCTCGAGCACGCGCCCGACGTCGCGGACGACCGCCTTCGCCTTCATCGTCCCGAACGTGATGATTTGCGCGACGTTCTCGCGGCCGTACTTCCGCGTCACGTAGTCGATCACCTCGCCGCGGCGCCGCTCGCAGAAGTCGACGTCGATGTCCGGCATCGAGATCCGCTCGGGATTGAGGAAACGCTCGAAGAGCAGCTCGAAATCGATCGGATCGACGTCGGTGATGCGCATGCACCACGCGACGAGCGACCCGGCGGCCGACCCGCGGCCGGGGCCGACCGGAATGTGCTCCTCGCGCGCGTAGCGGATGAAGTCCCAGACGATGAGCAGGTAGCCCGGGAACCCCATTTTCTTGATCATCTCGATCTCGTACTCGAGACGACGCTCGTATTCGTCGATCGTGTGGCGGAGGTGGCCCCAGACCGCGAGTTCGCGCAGGCGCGGCAGGCGCTGCGCGAAGCCCTCACGCGCCACGTGCTCGAAGTACGAGTCAATGGTGAAGCCGTCGGGCACGCCGAAGGTCGGCAGATGGTTCTGCCCTTTCGGAATCGTGACGTTACAGCGCTCGGCGACGAGCAGCGTGTTCCGGAGCGCGTCCGGCGCGTCCTTGAACACCGCCGCCATCTGCTCAGCAGTCTTCAGGAAGAACTGGTCGCCGTGATAGCGCATGCGCTGTGCGTCGTTGACCGTCTTGCCGGTGCCGATGCACAGCAGGATGTCATGTGGCTGGTGGTCGTCCTGCTTCAGATAGTGCACGTCGTTCGTGCAGACGAGCGGCAGGTCGAGGTCGCGCGCAAGCGGCAGCAGCCCGCGGTTGACGATCTGCTGTTCCTCGATGCCCTGGTACTGCATCTCGAGGAAGAAGTTCCGCGGGCCGAGGATGTCGCGCAGACGGCCGGCGGCTTCGAGCGCGGGCCGCGCCTGCTCCACCTTCAAGGCGCTGGCCACCTCGCCCTTGAGGCAGCTACTCAACCCGATTAATCCCTTCGCGTGCTTGGCGAGCAGCTCCTTGTCGATGCGCGGCCGATAGTAGAACCCTTCCGTGTAGCCGGCGGAGACGAGCTTGATCAGGTTCTTGTAGCCTTCGTCCGTCTCGGCGAGCAGCACCAGGTGGTTCGTCTCGGTCTGCGGGCCCGACTTGTCGAACCGGCTTCCCTGCGCGACGTAGACCTCGCAGCCGAGGATCGGCTTCAACCCCCGCTCGCGCGCGTGATCGTGAAACACGACGGACGAGAACATGTTGCCGTGCTCGGTCACCGCGAGCGCCGGCATCTTCAGCTTGACCGCCTCGTCCAGCAGCTCGTCGATGCGGCACGCGCCGTCGAGGAGGGAGAACTCGGTGTGGAGGTGGAGGTGCACGAATTCGGCACTCACACCATCACCTCACACAGGCCCGAAGGGCCACGGAGACACGAAGGCACGGAGACCCGTACCTTTACATCTCCGTGTCTCCCTCCCTCCGTGGCTCGTCTCCGCAACGCTATTCCCATTCAATGGTCGACGGTGGCTTCGACGAGATGTCATACACCACGCGATTGATGCCTCGAACCTCGTTGACGATGCGGGACGAGATGGTGGCGAGCAGGTCGTGCGGCAGGCGCGCCCAGTCGGCGGTCATGCCGTCCAGGCTCTCGACGGCCCGAATCGCAATCGTGTACTCGTAGGTGCGCGCATCGCCCATCACGCCGACGCTCTGCACCGGCAGCAGCACCGCGAAGCTTTGCCACAGCCGCTCGTACCAGCCGGCCCGCCGTATTTCCTCGGCGACGACCCGGTCCGCGAGGCGGAGGAGATCGAGCCGCTCCTGCGTGATTTCTCCAAGGAGACGGACAGCAAGGCCGGGGCCGGGGAACGGCTGCCGGACGACGAACTCGCGGTCGAGTCCCAGGTCCTGGCCGACGCGCCGCACTTCGTCCTTGAACAGGTCGCGCAGCGGCTCCACCAGCCTGAAGTGCATCCGCTCCGGCAGGCCGCCGACGTTGTGATGGCTCTTGATGACCACCGCCGGCCCGTGAACGGAGGCCGACTCGATGACATCCGGGTAGAGGGTGCCCTGCGCGAGAAAGTCGAAGCCCCCCAGCTCCTTCGCCCGCTTCTCGAACACGTCGATGAAGGTGGCGCCGATGATCTTCCGCTTCTGTTCCGGATCGACGACGCCGGCGAGGCGCTCGAGAAAGGTGCTCGACGCGTCCACGAAGTCGAGTGGCAGCTGCAGCTTTCCGGTGAACCGCCTGACGATCTGCTTCGCCTCGTCGTAGCGCAGCAGCCCGTTGTCCACGAAGATGCAGGTGAGGCGATCGCCAATCGCGCGATGAATCAGCATCGCGGCGACCGTGGAATCGACGCCGCCGGAAAGGCCGCACACGACCTTGCCCGTCCCGACCTGCTGTGTGATCCGCGCGGTCGCTTCCTCGACAAACGAGGCAATCGTCCAGTCACCCGTGCAGCCGCAGACGCCGTAGGCGAAGTTGCGCAGGATGGCGAGGCCGTGATCGGTGTGCGCGACTTCCGGATGAAAGAGCAGCGCATAGAGCTGCCGCTCTGGCGCTTCCATCGCGGCAATCGGCGCCGTCGCGCTCGTCGCCGCCACGTGAAAGCCCGGTGGCACCGCGTTCACGTCGTCGCCGTGGCTGGCCCAGACGCGCAGGTCGGCGGGCACCTGCGTGAAGAGCTTCGGCGGCGCGCCGTTGCCCGTCACGCGGACGTTCGCGTGGCCGAACTCGCGCTGCCCCGACCGGCGGACCTCGCCGCCGAGGACGTCGGTCATCAGCTGCATGCCGTAGCAGATGCCGAGCACCGGGGTGCCGAGGTCGAACAATTCAGGCGCGCACCTCGGCGCACCCGCCTCCGACACGCTCTTCGGTCCACCTGAGAGAATGATCCCGACGGGATTTTTCGCCTTGAGGGTCTCGAGCGACGTGTTGAATGGAACAATCTCGGAATACACCGACAGCTCACGCAGCCGTCGAGCGATGAGTTGCGTGTACTGCGAGCCAAAGTCCAGGACGAGGATGGTTTGGTGGGACACGAACGGCGGTATTATCCCACAAGGAATAGTGTCTCGACGGATCAGCGCCACGATATTTGCGACCTTTCTCCTCGCGGAGGTCGCCGCCGGCGGTGTCTGTTTGGGCGCCGCACCGAAAAAGAAAATCCTCCCCGTCCCTCTTCCGCTGCTTCCCGTCGCGCAGGAATGGATCGCCACGCTCGACGATGTGCCGTCGGCTGGTGGCGCGATGGATGACGAGCGCGTCTACATCCCCATCGAGCCGGAAATGATCGTCGCGCTCGGCCGTTCGACTGGCGCGAAACTCTGGACGCGCGACGTCGGGTCGATGTGGCCGCCCGTCGTCATCGACGAGACGCTGTACGTCGCCGCCAGCGACGAGATTCACGCGCTCGATGCCGCGACTGGCCAGGAGCGGTGGCGCACGCCGTTCGAAGGTGCGATGACGGCGCCGCTCGTCGCGGCCGGCATGCGCGGCTCCGATCTGCTGCTCGCGACGGTGGAGAACGGACGCGTCATCGCGTTCGCCGCCGACGATGGACGGACGTTGTGGACGCGCGACCTCGGTGCCTCGTCACGTTTTGCGCCGGCGCTCGACGGGACCCGCGCGTTCTTTGCGCTCGACGACAGCCGCGCGGTCGCGGTGCGCGTCGCCGACGGCCGCGTCGAGTGGGAACAGAGGCTCGAAGGGATGCTCAACCAGCCGTCGTTCACGCGCGACCGGGTTTTCATCGGGTCGAACACGAACCTGCTGTTCGCGCTCGACAACGTCAACGGCCGCCTGGCGTGGCGCTGGAAGACCGGCGGCGACGTGATCGGCACCAGCGGCGATGCGAAGGGCGGCGCCTACTACGCGTCGCTCGACAACGTGCTGCGCGCCGTCAACCGCGGCAATGGGAACCAGCGCTGGATCAAGGAGATTCCCACGCGCCCGCTGCTGCCGCCGCAGACCTTCGGCGACGGGGTGATGTACGAAGAGATTGTCGTGCTGACGGGCGTCACGTCGGAGATCGACGCGTTCGCCGCGAAGACGGGCGCGGCGGTCGGGATGTACATGCCGCCGTCGGACCTGCAGGGCGCGCCGCTCATCGATCCAGTCCTGAAACCGTATCGGGTGGGGATGGTGGTGATCACGCGCGACGGCCGGGCGATTGGGCTCAAGTCGTCGGCGATGCTGCTGCCGGAGCCCGCCGCCACGCCGTTCACGTCGGAACTACCCGGCCGCCACCTCGAACGAGAACGTATTGCCCCGCCGACACGGTAGTTCCGACCGCGAAGTACGTAGGGGCGGCTTCAGCCGGCCCGATCCGCATTGGGTTTGTGTACGTAGGGGCCGGCTTCAGCCGGCCCGATCCGCACCGCCGTTGGTAGGTAGGGGCCGGCTTCAGCCGGCCCGATCGGGATCTCATACCCCAGGCGTACGGATTGCTGCCGTCCGCCCGCATGCCCGAATATCCGCGTCATCTCGCGACGTTCGATTACGTCGGCTCTTACCAGTATTTCCTGACCTTTTGCACCTGCAACCGGACGTGTCTCTTCGTCACGCCTGAAGCGATCAGTATCGTTCACGAGCAAATCCTGCGCGCTTGCGCGACTGAGGGTTTTGAAATTCTCGCGTACTGCTACATGCCCGACCACCTGCACCTTGTGATCGAAGCACAACGCCCTGATGCCGACTTGAAGCGCCTCGTCAGGCGTGCAAAGCAGCATGCGGGCTTCTACTTCAAGAGGGCCATACGGCACGAATTGTGGCAGCGGTACGGATACGAACGCGTGCTGAGGAACGAGGAAGAAACGTGGGCGGTCGTCCGCTATGTGATTGAGAACCCGGTTCGGGCAGGACTTGTCGACTCGCCGCTGGACTATCCGTACTGGGTTCGTCGAAATGGACTCGGGAGGCGTTGCTCGATTACGTCAGGGCCGCCTGAAGGCGGCCCCTACGTAACGACGGGCCGCCTGAAGGCGGCCCCTACGGCTCTCATGGTTTGGAGACCGTATCGCGTTGCATCGCAGCCGCCAGACGCCGTGCGCCTTCGCGGATGTTCTCCGGCGTCGGCCATGAGAACGACAGGCGCACGCGGTCGTGGCCGCTGCCGTCCACGCAGAACGCGCTTCCGATGACGAAAATGACTCCCTGCTCCAGCGCCTTCGCGAGCAGCGTCTCGCATTCGTAGCCGTCCGGCAGCTTCGCCCAGAGGAAGAACCCGCCCCTGGGCTGAATCCAGGTCAGGCGACCGCCGAACTGCTCGCGCAAGGTCTGCTCCATGATGTCGCGGCGCATCCGGTACAGCGCGCGCAAGGGCGCTGCCTGCCGGGCCAGCACGCCGCGCACGATCGATTCCTGGACGACGCGCTGATCGAGGATGCCGCACATCAGATCCATCGACTGCTTGGCGGTGTCGAACCGTTCGACGATGGGCGCCGGGGCGGCCACCCAGGCGACGCGAAAGCCGGGCGCGAGCGTCTTGGAGAACGTGCTGAGGTAGATCACCCGGCCGTCGCGGTCGTCGGCCTTCAGCGGCCGCGTGTCTTCCGCGCGCGCGACATCCTCGAAGTAGAGGTCTCCGTAAGGGTCGTCCTCGACGATCAGGACGTTGCGCCGCTCCGCCCACTCCAGCAGGCGCGCGCGCTTCGCGCGACCGAGAAGGATACCCGCGGGATTCTGGAAATTCGGCACGAGGTACAACAGGTTGACGCGCGCGCCTGCCGCGCGCTCGCGCAGGCAGACGACGTCGAGCTCCTCGACATCGATGCCGTCGGCCTCCTGCCTCACCCCGACGAGGCGGCACTGCGCGTTGCGGAACGCCGCGATCGCCCCCGTGTAGGTCGGCACCTCGACGAGCACGACGTCGCCCGGCGCGATGAGGACGCGCGCCGTCAGGTCGAGCCCCTGCTGCGATCCGCTCGTCGTCATCACCTGGCTCAGATCGGCCTCGATGCCGCGCGCGTCGAGGACGCCCAGGATCGATTCGAGCAGCGGACGATAGCCGCGCGTCGGGCCGTACTGCAGGACCGAGCCGTCCGTACCCGACAGCAGCTCGCCGGCGATCGCCCGGAAGTCGTCCCACGGAAAGCCCGTGGGGTCGGGATAGCCCGCGGCAAACGAGATCAGATCGCCGCCCCGCGAGGCGATGACCTGCCCCATCCGGCGGAGGACCGACTCATGGAGGTTGCGCCCGAGCGGCGACAGAAATGCGTCGTAGGCGGTCATGAATTGACGCTGGGCTGGCTGAAGCCAGCGCCGACGTAGGTGGAGGCCGCCTTCAGGCGGCTCTCGGCCGCGTGGCCTCGATACAGCCGCAGGTACGCGCCGATCGATGTCAGGCCGAGGAACTGGAACACCACGCCGCGGAACACCCACGCGAGCAGTTGCAGCGGCAGCACGGCCAGGCCGACAAACGGCACGAACGCGATGAGGCCGAGCGCCGCGGTCGCGAGCAGCGAAACGCCGGTGGCTGCGACGACCAGCGCCAGGACGACGCTGAAGACGAGGCTGACCCCGCGCCGCTGCTGGCGGATGAAGGCGCCCATGTGCCGCCAGGCCTTCGCGACGCCGCAATCCTCGGCGGCGATCACGATCTGCATCAGCAGGTAGAAGAGGTTCACGATGGTGATCCAGCAGACGAAGCCAAGGGTCATCGTGAAGGTCAGCAGCCCGCCGAGATCGCCACGGAAGCCGGACTCGTAGGCGGCCACCAGGTAAAGGGCGCCCGAGACCACGTAGATCGCCATCAGCACGAATCCGAGGCGCGCGTACCGCGGAAAGAGCGAGCGGGCCGACTCGATGAACAGCTCCGCCGAAAACTTCGACGCCTTCGCGAGGAGGTCGAGGTGCAGCGGCGGATGCTCGATCGTGCCGGCGTCGCGCTCGCCCTGCACGAGCACCGCCACCGCGCCCGCCTTCACCAGGAAGATGAAGAGCGAGCCGCCGACGACCACCACGGCGAGCGAGGCGAGAAACGCGGCCAGGACGACCGGGTGCGAGAGCAGCGAGGTGATGATGGTGGCCGCCATCTCTCGCCACTCGAGGTCGAGCAGGTCCTCGGGCGTCGCGCCGATCACCAGTCCCACCAGGAACAGGCCGCCAATCACCGGCGTCGCGATCAGCAGCTTGAACAGCGAGTCCGCCGTCGCCTGGATGAGCGTGACCTGCCAGTTCGCCGCGGCGACGAGCGCGCCGCGTTTGAGGACCGGTTTGAGCAATGGCTCGGTGTGCACGGGTCACTTCATGTTAAATCATCAATGTGGACTCGCCGCTCCGCCGCGTGCTCCGGATTGCGCTGACCGGCGCGGTCTGCATGCTGGCGGTGGTCGCCGGCGGCCGCATCTCCGAGCGCCTCCTCCTCGGGGCCGATGACGCCGCCATCCGCGCGCGCATCGAACGCGACGTCCGCGGGTCGTTCGACGTGATGTCCCGGGGCCTGCAGGCGGTCGCGCGCGACGTCGCCGACGCGAATGCGGTGGTGGCGGCCAGCCGGGAGGACGAGGACGCCGCGCGGAAGCTGTTCGAGGCGGCACAGGCCGCGGCCATCGCCCGCACCAGCGACGTCGAGCTGGCGGTCACCGCCTACGCACCCGGCAGCCGGCCGCTCGCGTGGGCCGGCCGCCCGTCGGAGCTGCCGAGAGACCGCCTGGAAGGCGACGAAGCCTGGTTCATCGCGCAGGGCGCGCTCGGCCTGCGCCTGGTCTACGCGATGCCGGTCAACGACGGCGCGGGCACCCGCGTCGGAACGATCGCCGCGGAACAGTCGATTCGCCCGCCCTCGTCCTCGGGGGCGGCGGTCTCCCGCGCGGACCTGTTCCAGTTTCCCGGCGAGCTCGTGCCCGTGTCGCTCGAGCTCGCGTTCGAAGACATCCGCCTGACACCGGATCCCGACCGCATCGACGTCACCGGCCCCAACGGACGGCATCTCGTCACCGCGGTCGTTACGCCGTCCGATCTGGCGCAGGCGCGCGCCCACTGGCGACAGGTCACGGCGTCGGTGGCGGAGATGACCGCGGCCGTGTTCGTGCTCCTGCTCTGTGGTCCGTTGCTGGACTGGCGGGATGCCCGCCAATCGCGGCTCCCGAACCCTGAAGCCCGCTACATCGCGGCCGCTGCGGCCGCCGCCGCGGCCATCCTCGCGGGACGCTTTCTTTTCCGGCTTGCCTCGCCGGCTGATTGGTCGGATGCCGAGATCGTGTCGGCAGCGGCGTATGCATCAGCGCTGCTGCGGCCGTTCCTCGCCTCGCCGTTCGACTACCTCATCACCGCCGCCACTGCCGCCGGACTGGTCGCGCTGGCGTTCTTCGCGTTCGAAGCGTGGCGCGTCTACCGCCGCCATGCGCGGCTCGCGGTCCGTTCGCCGGCGGCGCTGGCGGTGTTTTTCGTCGCGCAACTGGCGGCCGGCGTGCTGGGTGCTCTCATCCTGGCGGCGCAGCACGCGCTGCTCGCCGACACGGTCGCCAACACGACGCTCGACCTGCTCCATTTCTCGCTGCATCCCTGGAACGTCGCGCTGACGGCCCTGCAAGTGGCGATCGTCATCTGGGATGCGACCGCGCTCGCGGCGATGGTGCTTGTTTTCAGGGCCGCGTACCTGCCCTGGCGGATCGCGCGCGGCGGCTGGGGCCTGCGCCTCGGCGTGATTGCATGCTGGTCGCTGCCGTATTTGCTCATGACGGCGCAGCCCGGTTCAGGCCCCGTCTACCGCCCGCTCGTCTTCGCACTGGTGCTTGCGCTCTTCATCGCGAGCTGCGCCACACGCTTGAAGGGACGATACCGCCAGGGGTCGCAGGCGTTCCGTCTCACGCTGCTCTCGATTGGCCTCATCCTCCCGGCGCTGGCGTTCTACGCGGACGTCTTCGCGCTCGCGCACCGCGCCAAGATGCAGCTGGTCGAAACGCGCTACGGTCCGCAGGCGCTCAACCAGCGCCAGACGATTCAGTCGCTGATGCAGCAGAGCCTGCAGCAGATCGACACGTTTCCCGGACTCGCCGATCTCGTGTCGGTGCCGCCGGGCCCGGCCGGCTCGGAGGCAGTGACCGATCGCGCGTTTCAGGTATGGCGCCTCACTGGTCTCGCGATGTACCCCATCACGTCGTCCGTGGAGCTGTTCGGCCCGGAAGGACGGCTCGTCAGCCGGTTCGCGTTCAACCTGCCGGACGATCTCAACGCGGTGCCGACGTCGGAAGAGCGCATCTGCACGTGGGACATCTTCGAGGAGGTCTCGCCGTTCTTCGCGGCCGAGCGCCGCGTCCTGAGCGCGAGCCGGGCGGTGTGCGTCAACGACCCGGACGGCCGCTCGCACGTGGTCGGCTCGATCGTGGTACACGCCATGCTCGACTACGCGAACCTGCCGTTCATCGCGTCGAAGAGCCCGTACGTCGAGCTGCTGCGCCCGGCCGAACCGTCGCGGGCGGAGGGCGTCTCGGGCGGCGACATCGAGTTCGCCGTGTACGGCTGGAGCCGGACGCCGCTCTACAGCTCCGCCGAGACCGCGTGGCAGATGGCCGACGCCGCGTTCGGCCGGCTCGCCGTCTCGCGCGCCCCGGTCTGGGCGCGCCTCTACCGCGACGAGCAGCCGTACGACGTCTACCTGTTGAGCGATCGGGGCGGCATCTACGCCCTCGGCTTCCCCGTCGTCACGCTGCTCGGCCACATGATGAACCTCGCCGAGCTGACCGTGCTGGGCGCGGTCGCATTCCTGGCGTTGCTCGTGCTCGCCGCGTTGTTCAGCACCGTCGCGCGCCGGGCGACGAGCGCGCGCGCGCTGCTGCGCGAGATCCGCGCGAGCTTCTACCGGAAGCTGTTCCTGGCTTTCGTCGCGGCGGCCGTCGTGCCGGTGGTCGCGCTCGCGCTGGTCACGAGCAACTACGTAGCGGGCCAGATGCGCGCCAACGTCGAACAGGAGGCCGTCCGCACCGCCTCCGCCGCCCAGCGCGTCGTCGAGGATCTCGTCGCCCCGCGCGCCGCCCAGCAGGGCGTCGGCATCGACGACAACCTGATGGTGTGGGTCAGCCGGCTGATCGACCAGGACGTCAACATCTTCACCGGCCCGCGGCTGCTGGCGACGAGCGAACGCAACCTGTTCGCGTCGGGCGTGCTGCCGGTCCGCACGCCCGCCGACGTCTACGTCGCGCTGCAGCTGCGCAACGAGGCCACGGCGGTGACGACCGAGCAGATTGGCACCGCCCAGCCCTTCCTCGTCGCCGGCACGCGGATGACCGCGCGGCAGATCGACGACACCCTGACCGTGCCGCTCGCCTCGCGCGCGCAGGAGATCGAAGGGCAGATCGACACACTCGACCGGCGCGTGCTGCTGGCCGCGCTGCTCTTCATCCTGGC
>Ga0134127_10000504_pt1 | contig 36453 bp, 26 predicted proteins | sample KB31753_FD_96459 | JGI IMG/M metagenome (GOLD analysis project Ga0134127, IMG submission 96459) | Terrestrial soil microbial communities with excess Nitrogen fertilizer from Kellogg Biological Station, Michigan, USA - KB3-175-3 | ecosystem: Environmental > Terrestrial > Soil > Unclassified ...
CGCTTCCCGATCACCAAGGCGCGCCCCACGCAGCTCGCCGCCGTCTAGGCAGCGTTCCGATCTCAGGAGCCAGTTCGAAGACCCGGCGCGCCGGCGCCGGGTCCAAGGGGGAGTGGGTTGTTCCTGCTGTGGTACCGGCGGGCGGACCCGCCGTTACTTCTTGGGAAGTACGGTGTCTTTCAGCTGCTTCGCGATGCGCGCCTTGACGACGGTCTTGGCGGGAATCTTGATGGCTTCGCCCGTGGCCGGGTTGCGACCCATGCGCGCCTTCCGCTTCTGCACGACGAGCTTCACCATTCCCGGCAGCACGAACTCGCCGGATCGCTTCAGCTCCTTCTCAGCGAGCGTCGTCAGCTCGTCGAAAAACTCGCGCGCCTGCGTGCGTTTCACTTCGAATCGTTCCGCGAAGTGAGAAAACAACTCAGATTTGCCCATGCGTCGGGCGTCTGCCATCACGTCCCCCCAATCTGGTGCGCGCCTCCCTTCGGCCGCGTGACAGGTTGCGCGCTCACGCTGTCGCGGAAACTCTTAGGAAAACGTCGTAATGCTAGCGCGCCCTCCCCGGAGTGTCAACGAAACACGCCGAGAAATCGATGTGTTTCAAGGGCAAATGCTAGAATTCGGTCACCGTGTCCGCCGCGACACCGCTAGAGACATTTCCCAATCCCCGACCCGAGCGTGAGTACGAAATAGCGATCAGCTGCCCGGAGTTCACGTCGGTCTGTCCGAAGACCGGGCTCCCCGACTTCGGCGAGATCCGGATCAGCTACGCGCCCGGCGATCGCTGTATCGAGTTGAAATCACTGAAGTACTACCTGATCGAGTTCCGCAACCGCGGCATCTTCTACGAGGCGGTGACCAATCAAATCCTCGACGATCTCGTCGCCGCGTGCCAGCCGCGCCGGATGACGGTCGTCGGCGATTTCTCCGTCCGCGGCGGCATGAAGACGATCGTGACGGCAACCTATACCGCGCCATGACGCGGCAGGTGCCCATCGAGGACGCGCTCGACCTGCATACCTTCCACCCGCGCGACATCAAGTCGGTGGTCGAGGAGTACGTCAACGCCGCCTGGGAGCGCGGCCTGCGCGAGGTCCGCCTCATTCACGGGCGCGGCCGCGGCGTTCAGCGCGGCATCGTCCAGCAGGCGCTCGAACGGCACCCACTCGTCGTCGAGTTCTGGGACGCGCCGGAGACGCACCTCGGCGCGACCGTCGCGCGGCTCCACGACACCGCACCTCTCTCGCCGAACCAATAGGCGCTCGGCGCGGAAGGCGGGCTTGCCCGCCGAAGCGATCGCCACTCCGCGTCAAGGCGGGCTTGTCCGCCGAAGCAATCGCCAATCCGCGCGAAGGCGGATTGAATAAATCGCGATCTTTCGCGGTCTCCGCGATTCGAATTTCCGCAACGTCGACGCACCGCATCGCACGAATCAGGCGATTTTCGACGCGGAACGGCGCGTGCACCGTCCCGCCGCATGATGCGGCCGGCTGCTCTTCGCGCGGGTGACGCGGTCAGGATTCGCGGCGAACGCTGGCGGGTTGCGGCCGCGGCCTCGTTCGACGAGGTGTCGATCGTCGACGTGGACGGCTGCGAAGCGACCAACCAGGGAACGAGGGCGCACTTCCTCCTGCCGTTCGAACGCATCGAGGCCATCGCCTCCCGTTCGACGGCTCCACGCGTCGTTACGCACGCGCGGTGGCGGCGTGCGGCGCGCGCGCTGCTCGCCGGCGTGGTTCCACGCTGGGCGTCGCTTCGCGCGGCCGCGAACGCGCGGCTGACCATCCTTCCGTTCCAGCTCGAACCGGCGATTGCCGTCACGCGCGGCGACACGTGCCGCGTTCTCATCGCGGACGAGGTCGGCCTCGGAAAGACGATTCAGGCGGGGCTGATCGTCGCCGAGACGCTGGCGCGGACGCCGGATGCGCGAGCGCTGATCGTGTCGCCGGCGGGACTGCGCGAGCAATGGCGCGCCGAGCTGCACGCGCGGTTCGAGCTCGATGCGAGCGTCCTCGACGCCGAGGGGGTGGCGCGGTGGGCGGCACAGCTCGTGCCCGGCGTGAACCCGTGGTCGATCCATCCGCTCGCCATCACGTCCATCGACTACGTCAAGCGGCCCGAGGTGATGCGGTCGCTCGAAACGCTGACCTGGGACGTGGTGGTCTTCGACGAGGCGCACGCGCTTGCCGGCCGGTCCGATCGCGCGGCCGCAGCGGCCGCGCTCGCCGGGAGGGCGCGCCGCGTGATCCTGCTCACCGCAACTCCTCATCCAGGCGACGACGAGGCGTATGCGCGACTCCTCGCAGTTGGGGACGTGGGCGCGGGCTTTCCACTCGCGATTTTCCGGCGCACGCGGTCCGACGTCGGCCTGCCGCATGGGCGCCGAAACACACGGTTGCGGGTTCGACCGACGGACGCCGAGGCGGCCATGCATCGCGCGCTCGATGCATATATCCACCGCCTTCTGGCGGAACGCGATGCGTCCCCTGCGGGCGCGACACTGCTCGCATCGCTGCTCACCCGCCGCGCCTGTTCGAGCGCGTGTTCGCTCGCCCGCTCGCTCGAGCGCCGCATGGCGTTGTTACGGGATGCGCCGGTCGCCGCGCGCGATCAGCGCGCCCTCCCGTTCGCCGACCCGGACACCGACGAGGAGCCGGGCGGCGAGCTCGGTGTCGCCGGCCTGCGCGACCGCATGGAGGAGACGCGGTGGCTCGAGGCGCTCGCGCAGCTCGCGCGCACGGCGTCGGCTTTCGAGAGCAAGATCGACGCGCTCGCGCGCGCGATCAGGCGGGCGCGCGAGCCGGTCCTCGTCTTCACCGAGTACCGCGACACGCTGCAGCACCTGGCCTCGGCGCTCGCCCGGTTCGCGCCGCTGCAGCTGCATGGGGGCCTGACGTCGCGTGAGCGCATCGACGTGCTGCGCCGGTTCACGTCCGGCGACGCCGTGGTTCTCCTCGCGACCGACGCCGCCAGCGAGGGGCTCAATCTTCATCACCGGTGCCGGCTGGTCATCAACCTGGAGCTGCCATGGACACCGCTTCGCCTCGAGCAGCGGTTCGGTCGAGTCGATCGCCTGGGCCAGCGGCGCCGCGTGCACGCGGTGCAGCTGGTCGCGAGGGAGACGCCGGAAGAATCGATCGCGCTGCGCCTTGACGAGCGACGGGCGCGAATCGACGCGTCGCTCGAGGGGCCCGCGGATGGCGGCGCCGCGCTGCGTGCGGATGCCGAGGCCGAAGCCGCGCGCCTCCTCTCGGCGAGGTCGCTCGCCGCTGGAACACAGCCGCCGGCCGACAGACCTCTCCTGATGGTTACGAGTCGAAGGGACGATCCTGGCTCGATCTGGGCGTTCCGCCTGTCCTGTGCAGACGAGGGCGGACAGGTGATGTTCGAGACGATCACGGGGTTGCGGGACGAGCGAACCGGTTCGGCGGTTGACGCTCGAATCGAGCAGATCGCAGCCCGCCATCACGAAGCCGTCGTGGCGGACACGTCGGCATCATTGACCGGATGGCTCGACCTGGCTGCCCGGCGTGAAGACGCCATCGCCACGGGGCTGCGGGAGAATCACGCGCGGCTCTCCGCGACACTCTTGCAGCCGGGCCTCTTCGATCGGCGCAGTGAACGCGCCGCCGCGGCTCAGGCATCGCGCGTCGAGGAGGCGCTGCAGAAATCACGCGCGCGGCAGGCGCTGCTGGCGCGCGCACGGCAGCTGCATGCCTCCGGCCGCGAGCTCCTGTTCGGCGTCACGTTCCGGCCATGATCAGCGGCGTCAGCGGCCGCCTGCTCTCGGCTTCGTTCGCCGAAATGGAACTGCCGGCGATCGCCGGTCACTGCACGCCGCCCGCCGACGCGCTGCGAGCGCTGGATGCGTGGTCCGCGCACCGCGAAAGATCGTTCGGCCCCGCATCTAGCGTCCGCGCCATCGCCGACGGGGTCGCCATCCCGCTGCTCAAGATCCTCGGATACACGGTTAGCGGTCGCGTCGATGACCGCGATGCGGCGCGTCTGGAAGCCAGCGGAAACGGGACACCGCTCCTTCCAGTCACCGTCATCGGGTGGGACCAACCGCTTGACACGGCGTGGCGCGACTCGATTCTCGACGCCGTCCGCGCGGATGAGCGGTGGGCGGTCGCGCTCAACGGCACGTCGCTGCGGATCGTCGACGCGCATCGCACGTGGTCGCGTCACTTCGTCGAGTTCGATCTCGCCCTGCTGGCGCACGATGCCAACGCGTTCGCGCTGCTGTGGCAAATCGGGCGCGCCGAGTCGCTCGCCGCATCGCCACGGCTCATCGATCGCGCCGTGGATGCGTGCGCGCGGCATGGAGTCGCGGTCTGCGAGGCGCTCGGCCGCGGGGTGCTCGACGCGCTCGAGCTGCTGCTGAGCGCGCTCGGCCGCCGCCATCACGTCCGCTTCGAGCTGCTCGTCGAGCAGTCGCTCACCGTGCTGTATCGCGTCCTGTTCCTGCTCTTCGCCGAGGCGTGCGGGCTGGTTCCGATCTGGCATCCGGTCTACCGCGACCGCTACACGATCGATTCGATTGTCTCGACCCTGATCGCGGGACGTCGCTACCGTGGCGTCTGGAGCGCCATCAACGCCATCTCGCGGCTCGCGCACGCCGGCTGCTCCGCCGGCGAGCTGAAAGTCACCGCGTTCAACGGACGCCTGTTCTCGCCCGCCAGCACCGGCGCGTTCGATCGGCAGGCGCTCGACGATGGGGTGATGGCGAAGGCGGTGCTGTCGATCAGCACCACGCCGCCGAATCGGCATACAGGACGGCGGCGGATCGTCTATCGCGACCTGGACGTCGAGGAGCTCGGCGCCGTCTACGAGCAGGTGCTCGACTACGAGCCCGACGCCGGCCGCCTCACGCGGACGCGAGACCTTCGCAAGTCCACGGGGGCGTTCTACACGCCGCGTGCGTTGACCGCCTGCGTGGTGCGCGAGACGCTGCGGCCGCTTCTCGCCGGCCGAAGCGCGGAGGACATCCTGCGCCTGCGCGTCCTCGATCCGGCGATGGGCAGCGGCGCGTTCCTGGTCGCGGCGTGCACGCAGCTGGCGGCGGCGGCCGAGGAGGCGCTGATTCGTGACGGCCGTTGGCACCGAGCCGACGTGAGCGCATCGGATCGCGTCGCGCTTCGACGAGAGGTCGCTCAACGGTGCCTGTTCGGCGTCGATCTGAACCCGACGGCCGTGCAGGTCGCGCGACTGTCGCTGTGGCTCACGACGCTGGCGGCGGACAAGCCGCTGACGTTCCTGGACCACCGGCTCGTGACCGGCGACAGCCTGATCGGCGCGTCGCCGGCCGACCCCTGGCGCCAACCCGGTGGACGCGGCAAGCGCCAACTCGAGACCGTTCTCTTCGACGCCGCGGACGTCGGCCCCGTTCTCCGTCACGCCGTGCAGATGCGCGCGCAGCTCGCGAACCAGGCGGACGAGACCGCCACGATCGTCCGGGCCAAGGAGCGGACCCTCGCAGCGCTGCAGTCCGTCGAGGGCGCGCTCGGCCGGTACGCGCGCGTGCTCGATCTGTGGTGCGCGGGGTGGTTCTGGCCCGACGCGCAGCCGCCGGGCCGTGGGACCTTCGGTGACCTGGTCGATGTCCTGCTCGAACGAACGCCGGTGCTGCCGCCGCGCGTCGCGAAGCCGTTGCTCGACACCGCGGCCGCCGTCGCCGCGCAGCATCGCTTCCTCCACTGGCCGCTCGCGTTTCCCGAGGTCTTCAGCGACGAGCATGGCGAATCGCTCGCCAATCCCGGCTTCGACGCCATCGTCGGCAACCCGCCGTGGGACATGGTTCGCGGCGACAGCGGCGAGCCCTCCACGCGCGCGTCACGCCGCGACGCGGCGAAGTGCCTCACCGCGTTCGTTCGCGAAGCGGGCATCTACCGCGTCGATACACGCTCGCACGTCAATCGCTACCAGCTCTTCGTCGAGCGCGCGCTGCAGCTCACCAGCCGTGGCGGCCGCATCGGCTTCATCCTGCCGGCCGGCACCGTCACCGACGGCGGCTGCGCCCCGCTCCGGCGGCATCTGTTCGACCATGCGGCCGTCGATTCGATCGTCGGCTTCGACAACCGCCACCGTATCTTTCCCATCCATCGCAGCGTCCGGTTCGTCGTCATGACGGCGACCAACGGTGAACGCACCAGCGGCGTGCGATGCCGTTTCGGGGTCGACAACACCGAGGATCTCGATCGCCCGGGCGCCGCCGGCGCCGAGTTCCACCTGACGCGTGCGTTCATCTCCCGGCTCTCCGGCGAGGACGACCTGGCCATCCCGGAGCTTCGGCACCCTGCCGACCTGCGGATTCTCGAACAGATCAGCGCGCGACTGCCGACGCTCGATTCGATCCGCGGCTGGAACGTCGCATTCGGCCGTGAGCTCAATGCAACGGACGACCGCGATCTCTTCGTTGCGTTCGATCGCAACGGCCACGGCCGGCCGGTCCTCGAGGGCAAGCAGATAGAACCGTTCCGGGTTTCGATCGAGGGCTGCCGCTACCAGGTGCGCGAGCACGTGCGCGTCCGGATCGCGCGCAGGCCGCGGCTTGCGTACCGCGACATCGCGAGCGCCACCAACCGCGTGACGCTGATTGCGGCGATCGTTCCCGCCGATGCGGTGACGACGCACACGCTGTTCTGTCTGAAGACGCCGCTGCCATTGGACGCCCAGCACGTCCTCTGCGCGCTGCTCAACAGCTTCGTCGCCAATTACCTGATTCGCTTCCGGGTCAACACGCACGTGACCGTCGCGCTCGTCTCGCGGCTGCGGGTGCCATGCGTCGACCGCGACTCGCCGCCGCACCACCGGCTGTCGACGCTCGCCCGGACGTTGATGCATTCACCATCCGCCGCCGAGCAGCAACCGGAGTACGCCGAGCTGCAGGGACTCGCCGCGAGGCTTTACGGGCTATCGGAGTCCGACTTCGTGCACGTGCTCTCGACCTTTCCGCTCGTGCCCGATGCCGTGAAGTCGAGGGCGTTACTTGAATTCAACAACTCTCACTGACGCTTTGTGATGACGGGCCACGGAGGCACGGAGACACGGAGGTATTCATGTTGTACGGTGACCAGGCGGGCAACGATCTGTCCGAGGAATCATTCGCTGCGGCATCGAGGTTCACCGGGAACTCGGCCCGCGGCTACTCGAGTCCACGTATGAGACCGCACTCTGTATCGAGCTGAAGAACGCGGGACTCGCCGTACAACGGCAGATAGGCATTCCTCTCTACTACAAGGGAGAATTGATTTCGGAACACCGCCCGGACTTGATCGTCGGCGATCAGATTGTCGTGGAAATCAAGAGCATCGCCCGATTCGAAGCCATTCACACCGCAGTGATGCTGACCTACCTGCGGGTGACAGGCCTGCACGTTGGTTTGCTTTTGAATTTCAACACTGCATTCCTGAGACAGGGAATCAAGCGCGTCATGCGTTAGGAAAAGTAATCTCCGTGCCTCCGTGCCTCCGTGGCCCGTCGCCGGCGACGAGCGCTCCCTACCACTTGAGCACCCGCCTCCCACGCCAGATGGGTCCTTCCTCGACGTACAGCCACTCGGGGTTTCTGGTGATATCGCGCAGCCCCTGGTGCACGCGGTCGAAGGTGGTGACGTGCTCGTCTTCGCACTCGAAGTAGGTGATGAAATCGAATTCGCCCGTGCGCTCGTAGCCGTCGGGATTGTGGTACAGCCGGCGGTAGAGGGTCGCGATCCCGTCCTGCGCGGTCTGGGCGTGGCCGTGGACGGGACAGCCGGTGCCGGCGTCGACGTGCGGGTAGAAGTAGGTGTGGCGCTCGAGCGACGACTTCTTCCACCACTCGCCGCTCTTGGAGATGGGCAGGACAATGGCGTTGCGGGCGACGCGGCCCGACGTGCGCTGCAGGGCGCGCTTGTAGGCGAAGTCGAAGAGATCGACGCTCGTGTAGCGCGGGGTGCGCTCGGCGCCGTCGATGGCGATCACGTCGCCCATGTCGCCGAGGCGGCGGCGCAGCTCGACCTCGAATTCCTGCAGGCGCGGACGGTACTTGCCCGACACCTGCACGGCATAGCGCGCCGCCGCTATCCCGGAGTCAACGTGCCGATCGCCTTCGCCGACGAGGAACTGGATGGTCTCGCGCGGCTGCGACTCGCGCGTCCCGTCGGCGTCGAAGTCGTTGAAGTAGCCGCGCGACAGCTGGCCGCCGGCCGCACGCAGCTTCGACAGCGCGGCCTCGTCCTCGCGCCGCGGCACGATGAACAGGAACTTGGTGAACGACAGGTTCACTCCCGCGGCGTTACCGCCAGGCAGAAAGGCGCCTTGTCCGTTGCCGTTGGCCATCGCGTCCCGTCAAATCGTATCGGGTGGAGATCCGGCTGTCTGCACTGAATCGTGCGCGTGAGGGCTACGACGCAAGCGCGAACTTCCGGATCGCGTCGGCGAGTCCCGCACTCTCGTTGTCGCCGGTCATCGCCCAGCCGCGATCGCGCAGGCCGGGCACGGCATTGGCCATGATGACCGGCAGCCCCGCGAACTCCAGCATCTCGAGGTCGTTGAAGTTGTCGCCGACGGCCATCACCTCATCGCGCGCGACCCCGAGCTGCGCGGCGCGCCAGGCGAGCGCCCGTCCCTTGGTCGCCCCCGGCGCCGTGACGTCGATCAAGGAAAAGTCGCGATGCTCGTATTCGGTCAGCGACACTGCGAAGTCGCGCGCCGTCTCGCGCAGCCCGGAGACGAGCGTGCGCATCGCCTCGACGCCGCCGTTGAACATCACCTGAATAGGGTCCTCGACCAGCGCGTCCTCGAGCGGCACCGACTGCGCGATGAGCGACTGGTTTCGCGCCCAGTACGCCTTGCGCCCGGGATGCTCCCAGTCCATCGTCTCGAACATCACCTGGCGTTCCGCGTCGCGGTCGAACACGAGCGCCGCCGCATGGCGGAAGGGCCTGGTCGCCTCGAGCACCGCGCGCGCGATGCCGCGGTCGAGCAGCCGCCGCGCGAAGCGCGAGCCGTTCATCGCGCGCTCCACCGCGCCGTTGCTGACGATGAGCGTGATGGTCGGCGGCAGCGGATCGGCGATGGGCCGCGCGAACGGATAGCTGCGGCCCGTGACGAGCGCGACGTGAATGCCCGCGCGCACCGCGTCGTGGATGGCGTCGACGTTGGCCTGTGGAACCTGGCCGCGCGTGTCGAGCAGCGTGCCGTCAACGTCGATGCCGATCAGCCGAATCATGAAGTTCCGTTCAGTATGATAGGTACACGATGCGTCTGGATGAGTTCGCGGGAGCCAATGCCGGGTACGTGCTCGAGCTCTACGAGCGCTACCGGCAGAATCCGGAGTCCGTCGATCCCCAGACGCGGAAGACCTTCGAGTCGTGGGAGCCAGCGGGCGCGCAGCCGTCGGGCGCGACGGCCGCGGCTGTGGACATCCGGAAAGTGGTTGGCGCCGCGAACCTCGCCGACTGCATCCGCCGCTACGGCCACCTTGCGGCCCAACTCGACCCGCTCGGCTCACCGCCCATAGGCGATCCCTCGCTTTCTCCCGCGGCGCACGGGATCAGCGACGACGACCTGCGGCAGCTGCCCGCATCCCTGGTCGATGGCCCCGCCGCCCAGTCGGCCGCCAACGCCTTCGAGGCCATCGAGCGGCTGCGCCGCATCTACTGTTCGACGACCGGCTTCGACTACGCGCACGTGTTCGTCCCCGAGGAGCGGGTGTGGCTGCGCCAGGCGGCCGAGTCCGGGCGCTTCCTGCCGCCGATGGACGCGCACAGCGTCGAAGCGGTCCTCGATCGCATCACGCAGGTCGAGGTGTTCGAGCGGTTCCTGCAGCGCACGTTTCCCGGCAAGACGCGCTTCTCGCTCGAGGGGCTCGACATGCTCGTGCCGATCCTCGACGAGATCATCTGCGGCGCGGCCGACCACGGCGCGCGCCACGGCGTGCTCGCGATGGCGCACCGCGGACGGCTCAACGTGCTCACGCACGTCCTCGACAAGCCGTACGCGCAAATCCTCGCGGAATTCAAGGACCCGGTCGCCGCGCAGTCGTTCCGCACCGACCTCGGATGGATGGGCGACGTGAAGTATCACGCGGGCGCCCGCACCGCCGCTCCGCGCGGGCACATGTACATCTCGATGCCGCCGAACCCGAGCCATCTCGAGGCGGTCGATCCGGTCGCGGTCGGCATGGCGCGCGCCGCCGGGACGCGCGCCGGGCAGCGCGGCGCCGCGCACTTCGACGGCGCCATCACCGTCCCGATTCTCATTCATGGCGACGCCGCGTTCCCCGGCCAGGGCATCGTCGCCGAGACGCTGAACCTGTCGCGCCTTCCGGGCTATGCGACGGGCGGAACGATTCATATCATCGCGAACAACCAGCTCGGTTTCACGGCGACGCCGGAGGTCTCCTACAGCACCAGCTACGCGAGCGGCCTCGCGCGCGGCTTCAAGATTCCCATCGTCCACGTCAACGCCGACGACCCGGTCGCGTGCCTCGAGGCCGCGCGCCTGGCGTGGGAATACCGGGTGCACTTTGGACTCGACTTCCTGATCGATCTCGTCGGCTACCGGCGCCACGGCCACAACGAAGGCGACGAGCCGTCGTTCACGCAGCCGGTGATGTACAAGACGATCGCATCGCACCCGACCGTCCGCGAGCGCTGGTCGCGCACGCTTGTCGACAAGGGAACGATTGCGGCGGAGCTTCCCGAGTCGCTCGCCAGGAAGTACTTCGGCGAGCTCGAATCAACCTACGCCTCGTTGAAGCCCGAACAGGAGTACGCGCCGCCGCTGCCGACCAAGGCGCCGGCGGGCGCCGCGGCGCGCGTCGAGACCGGCGTCCCTCTCGATCGCCTGCGCGAGATCAACGAGGCGCTGCTCGCGCGGCCCGAGGGATTCACGTTCAACCGCAAGCTCGAACGCGGGCTGGAACGGCGCCGCTCGGCGTTCGCGAACGCGACGGAACGGTCGATCGACTGGGCGACTGCCGAGCAACTGGCGTTCGCCACGATCCTGGCCGACGGCACGCCCATCCGGATGACCGGCGAGGACGTCGAGCGCGGCACCTTCAGCCATCGCCACGCCGTCTTTCACGACGCCAGCACCGGCAAGCAGCTCGTGCCGCTGCAGGAGTTTCCCCAGTCGCGCGCGTCGTTCGAGATCCACAACAGCCCGCTCAGCGAGAACGCCGTCGTCGGCTTCGAGTTCGGCTACAACGTGCAGGAGCCGCTGCGGCTCGTCATCTGGGAAGCGCAGTACGGCGACTTCATCAACGGCGCGCAGGTGATGCTCGATCAGTTCGTCACCTCGGGGCGCGCGAAATGGGGACTCGCGCCGTCGTTGGTGTTCCTGCTTCCGCACGGGTACGAGGGCCAGGGTCCGGAACACTCCACCGCGCGTCCCGAGCGGTTCCTCGACGCTGCCGCCGGCATCAACCTGCGGCTCGTCACCTGCACCACCGCGGCGCAGTATTTCCACGTCCTGAGACGCCAGGCGGCGCTGCTCGAACGCGATCCGTTGCCGCTCATCGTCCTCACGCCCAAGAGCCTGTTGCGCCACCCGTCGGTGGCGTCGACGCCGCGCGAGCTGGAACAGGGCCGCTTCCTCTCGGTCATCGACGACGAGGACGCCCGCGGGCGCGCGGGCGGCATCGAGCGCGTGGTCCTCTGCAGCGGCAAGGTCTACGTCGATCTCGCCGCCAGCGATCGACGCGCGGCCGCAGCGAGCGTCGCGGTCTGCCGCGTCGAACAGCTCTACCCGTTCCCGGAGGTCGCGCTCGGCGAGGTTCTCGGCCGATACCGGTCGGTCCGCGACGTCGTGTGGCTGCAGGAGGAGCCCGAGAACATGGGCGCCTGGCAGTTCGTGCGGCCGCAGCTCGAAACGCTGATCGGCGACCGCTGCCCGCTTCGCTACATCGGCCGCGCCCGCAGCTCGAGCCCGTCCGAAGGATCCGCCGCGTGGCACCAGTTGAATCAGAAGATGCTCGTCGAGCAGGCGTTCGACCTCGGCACCTCCGCGCCCGAGCCCTCGATGGTCCTGTCGAAGGAAGTCTGAGACCGCGACATCATGACCAACATCGTCGTTCCACAGCTCGGTGAATCGGTCGTCGAGGCGCGCGTGGCGCGATGGCTGAAAAAGGAAGGGGACCGCGTCGAGGTGGGCGAGCCGGTCGTCGAGCTCGAAACGGAGAAGATCGACCTCGAGGTCAACGCGGAGCGCGGAGGCGTCATCGCGAGCATCAAGCACAAGGAAGGCGACGACGTGAAGATCGGCGAACTGCTCGCCGTCGTCGACGAATCCGCGACGGCGACGGCAGCCGGGGCCACTCCGTCCGGTAACGGCGCGAAGGCGGCGCAGCCCGCGCAAGCCGTCTCGCCCGCCGCGTCTGGCTCGCCTGTCCAACCCACATCGCCTGCCCAGCCCGTCTCGCCCGCTCCATCCGCCTCCGCCTCCCGAGCGACGCCGACCGCGCGGCGGATCGCCGAGGACCATGACGTCAACCTGGCATCGATCCAGGGCTCCGGCGCGTCGGGACGCGTGATGAAGCAGGATGTCGAGAAGGCCATCGTCCCTGCGGAAAAGCCGGCGCCGGCGCCCGCACCCGTCGCGCAGCCCGGGCCCGCGCGCAAGCCGGCGGCGGCGAAGGCGGCGCACCCCGGCGAGCGGCGCGAAGAGCGCCAGCGGATGTCGAAGCGCCGCGCGACCATCGCGCGCCGGCTCGTCGAAGCGCAGCACAACGCCGCGATGCTGACGACGTTCAACGAGATCGACATGAGCGCGATGATGGCGCTGCGCGAGCGGCGCAAGGAGGCGTTCAAGAAGCAGCACGACGTCGGGCTCGGGATCGCTTCCTTCTTCGTGAAAGCGAGCGTCGCGGCGCTGCGGGCGTTCCCGCTGCTGAACGCCGAGATCGAGGGCGACGAAATCGTCCTCAAGCGCTACTACGACATCGGCATGGCCGTCGGCGTCGAAGGCGGGCTCGTGGTGCCGGTGCTGCGCGACGCCGATCGGATGTCATTCGCGGAAATCGAGCACGGGATTCGCGACTTCGCCGCCCGCGCGGCCGACGGCACGCTCACGCTCGAGGATCTCGCCGGCGGCACGTTCACGATCACCAACGGCGGCGTGTTCGGCTCGCTGATGAGCACGCCGATCCTGAACCCGCCGCAGGTGGGCATCCTCGGCCTGCACAAGATCCAGGACCGCGCGGCGGTCGTGAACGGCCAGGTGACGATTCGCCCGATGATGTACGTGGCGCTGAGCTACGACCACCGCATCGTCGATGGCCGTGAGGCGGTGCAGTTCCTCGTGAAGATCAAGGAGTTCGTCGAGGATCCGGGGAACCTGCTGCTGGAATCATAGGCGGACCTGAAGGTCCGCCTCTACGTACGCAGCGTTCTATCCTTCGGACATGTACGGGTATTTGTGGTCGCGCGGGGGCGAGAACGTTTCCTTGATCGTCCGCGCGCTCACCCATCGCGTCAGGTTCAGCTTCGAGCCGGCCTTGTCGTTGGTGCCCGATGCCCTTGCCCCGCCAAATGGCTGCTGACCGACGACGGCGCCCGTCGGCTTGTCGTTGATGTAGAAGTTGCCGGCCGCGTTCCTGAGCGTGTCGGTCGCCTGGACGACGGCCGTCCGATCCGTGCTGAAGACCGATCCCGTCAACGCGTACGGCGAGGTGCGGTCGATCGTCTCCAGCGTTTCGTCCCACGCGGAATCCTGGTAGACGTAAGCCGTCACGACCGGTCCGAAGATTTCCTCGCACAGCAGCCGGTACGCCGGATCTTTCGTCTCGACGAGCGTCGGCTCGATGAAGTAGCCGGCCTCGCCGCGCGCGGTCCCGCCCTGGACGATCTTCGCGTTCTTCCTCGCGTCGTCGAGGTACGAGCTGATCTTGTCGAACGCCTTCCTGTCGATGACGGCGCCGATGAACGTGCGGAAGTCGGCAACGTCGCCCATCTTCATGTCGCGCATCATCCCGACGGCGCGATCGCGCACCTCGGGCCAGAGCGACTGCGGAACGTAGACGCGGCTGGCGGCCGAACACTTCTGCCCCTGGTACTCGAAGCCGCCGCGTGCGACCGCCACCGCCACTTCCTGCGGGTCGGCGGAGGGATGCGCGACGATGAAGTCCTTGCCGCCGGTCTCGCCCACGATGCGGGGATAGCCGCGGTAGCGGCCGACGTTCTCGCCGACCTTCTTCCACATGCTGTTGAAGACCGCCGTGCTGCCGGTGAAATGGATGCCCGCCAGATCCGGCGAGTCGAGCAGGATGTCGGTGATCTGCACCGCGTCGCCCGGCACGAAGTTGATGACGCCGGGAGGAAGCCCGGCGCGCTCGAGCAGGCGCAGGATGTAATGGCCGCTCAGCATCGCGCTCGATGCCGGCTTCCAGATCACGGTGTTGCCCATCAACGCCGGCGCCGTCGGCAGGTTGCCGCCGATCGCCGTGAAGTTGAACGGCGTCACGGCGTAGACGAACCCTTCGAGCGGCCGGTAATCGAGACGGTTCTGGACGCCGTGCGAGCTGATCGGCTGTTCCGCGTAGAGCTCCTGCGCGAAAGCGGCGTTGAAGCGAAGGAAGTCGATCAGCTCCGAGGCCGAGTCGATTTCCGCCTGGAACACCGTCTTCGACTGGCCGAGCATCGTCGCCGCGTTGAGCGTCTGACGCCAGGTCGTCGTGAGCAGTTCGGCGGCACGGAGGAACACGGCGGCTCGATCTTCCCAGCGCCAGCTCGCCCATTCGCGCGCGGCGCGTTTCGCCGCGGCAATCGCCTCGTGCACGTGTTCGGCACCGGCGGCGTGCCAGTCCGCCAGCACGTGCGCGTGGTCGTGCGGCATCACCGTCTCGTGCGTGCGGCCCGTGCGAATCTCGCGTCCGCCAACGACGACGGGGATGTCGATGCGCTCGGCGGCCATCGCCTTCAGCCGCTCCTTCAGCGCGGCCCGCTCGGGCGAGCCGGGAAGATAACCGAGGTTCGGCTCGTTGACCGGCGACGGTACGCGGCTGGTACCAGCGATACCTGACGAGCCGGTGGCCACGTGGGATGAAGGCGTGGTGCGGGGTGCGTCGGCGACGGATTCAGTGCGGACTGCCATCCGCCAATTTTACGTCTTCATGGCCGCGCAGGCTCGATGTCCACCGCAATCGTGCGCCACTTCTGCTGGCGGAAGCGCGCGACGCTCAGCACGCAGCGCGTGAAGTGACCGAGCAGAATCGCGGTCCAGATATCCGCCGGCTCGAGGGCGCGTGACGCCTCGACGATCGCGCAGAGGCCGAGTGGCACCGCAATCTGCGAGATGACGGAGATGTAGAGCGGGCTGCGCGTGTCGCCGGTGCCCTGCAGGCCGCCCGTGTAACTGAGCGCGACCGTGATGAACAATCCCGACACGCTCAGGTAGACGAGCAGCTGCCGGCCGATGGCGAGCACCAGCGGATCGGTCATGCCGAAGGCGGCGAGCAGGTACTGCGGCACCAGCAGGAACGCGGCGCCGACAATCGCCGCCGCCGCGAGGCCGATTTGCGAGGCCACGCGCACGCCTTCGGCGGCGCGATCGGGATTGCCGGCCCCGAGATTCTGTCCGGCGATGGTCGCCGAGGCGCCGAGCAGGCCGGTCGACGTCCAGGTAATCAGCGAAAAGAGCTCGGTGTAATCCACCGCAAATGCCGCCTGCGCGGCGGCGCTGTGCTCCAGCGATCCGATGAACCGCAGGAGGAACACGCCGCCCACGTTCATCGCAATTCCCTGCACGCCGGTGGGAAGCCCGAACTTGAAGAGCGAGCGGATGACCACCCAATCCGGCTTCCGATCCATCCCATGCTCGAAGTGGATGACCGAGTCCGGGCGCGTCAGGCGCCACACGCCGTACGTGCTCACCAGCGTGCTGCTCGTGACCGTGCCGAACGCGGCGCCGATCGTGCCGAACAGGCGAATCAGCGTCACGTTGAGCGCGATCGTCAGCACCGTCATCGCCAGGCCGAGACGAAGCGGCGTCCGCGGATCGCCGGCGGCCCGGAACGCGCCGCTCAGCATGAAGAACATGATCAGGCCGACGATGCCGACGAACATCGTGCGCAGGAACGGCAGCGCCTCGCTCCGCACCTCCGGCGCCGCATTGATCAGCGTCAGCAGCCAGGGCGCCGCGGCGTAGCCGACCACGCCGAGCAAGACCGAGAGCCCGGCGGCCGTCAGGAACGACTGGTAGACGACGCGATTGACCTTGTGCGAATCGCCCGCGCCGGCGAAGCGCGCGACCAGCACCGCCATCCCCGTGAACACCGAGCTGATGAAGACGATGACGACGAGGACGATCTGCCAGCTGACGCCGATGGCGGCGTTGCCGACGTAGCCGACGTAGTGCCCGACCATGATGTGGTCGATGATGCCCTGCAGCCCGGCGATGACGTTCTGCAGCATCGTCGGCCACGCGAGCGTCCACACCGCGCGGGCGATGGGTCCCTCGATGAGCGAGCGATCGTACTTCGAGGCTTTGACGGTGTCGGTAGCCACTGGATTGGCGGCGAGTCTACTACACCACGGACGCGGTAGAATCGCGCTCGCACACGAGGTCGGCCATGAGAATCATCAGTCTGCTGCTTGCGGTTCTTCTGCAGGCGCTCTCTGCCGCGACGGTCGGCAAGGCATACCGGTTCGAGAAAATCGCGGACGGCGTCTACTACGCGACGGCGACCGGGTCGATGGTGACCGGCAGCAACAACGTCGCCATCATCGGCGACCGCGACGTGCTCGTCGTCGATACCGGGACGACGCCGGCCGCGGCGCGGGCGTTCGTCGAGGATCTGAAGCTGCTGACGCCGAAGCCGGTGCGCTATGTCGTCAATACGCACTTCCACTACGACCACACGGACGGGAACCAGGTGTATGCGGGCAAGGCGGACATCATCGCGCAGGAGTTCGTGAAGCAGGCGATTGAAAAGCTCGACGTGCTGCATCGCGAGCCGTACCAGACGTCGCAGCTGACGAACGTGCCGCGGCGCATCGAGTCGCTGCAGGCGCAGATTGCGATGGAGAAAGACGCGTCGGCGAAAAGGATGCTCCACCAGCAGCTCGCGGTCGCGCAGGAAGGATTCGCGCAGCTGAAGGAGATCAAGCCGACGCCGCCCAACGTCACGTACTCGACGAAGAAGGTTCTCGATCTGGGCGGACGCGAAGCGCAGCTCCTCTTCCTCGGACGCGGGCACACCAATGGCGACACGGTCATCTATCTGCCGAAGGAAAAGATCGTCGCCACCGGCGATCTCATGGAATCGCAGATCGCCTACATGGGCGACGCGCAGTTCGACGAATGGGTGACGACGCTCGAGGCGTTGAAGAAACTGGATTTCGCGACGGTTCTGCCCGGGCACGGGATGCCGTTCAAGGGGAAGGCGCTCATCACCGCGTTCCAGGGGTACTTGAGCGATTTCACGAGGCAGGCGGCCGAATTCCGCCGGAACGGCGTCTCCGCCGAGGCCGCGGCGCAGCGGGTCGATCTCACGAAGTACAAGAGCTCGTTCCCGCAGATCCAGGGACCCGGCGTCGAGCTGCGTGGGATGCAGCGGATGTATCAGTGGATGAACGAGCGCGCCGGCGCCGTCAGGCGATGACGCGCCGTCACTTCGGCGCCCCCATCTGACGGCCCTGGTCCCGGTAGGGGCGATGACACTCCATGCACGCGACGGTGATCGCGTCGGTCGCGGTCTCGAGTCCCTTCGCGTCCTTGTTTTGCGCTGCCGTCGCGGCGAGCGCGGCAGCCTCGACGAGCGCGCGCGACATGCTCATCCATGGGCCGTTGTCACGGGCACGGGTGCCGAGCATCAGCAGGTTGCCGCTTTCCGCCAGCAGCAGCGCCTGGGCGCGCGCGGCCGCCCACGCCTTGTCGTCGCCCGGCGGGTTGGCGGCGCTCGCGTCGAACACCGCGTCGGACGCCGGTGAGATCAGGATGTCGTGCAGCTCGCGGACGTTCGCCAGCGCGCGAACGCCGGTCGCTTGTGGACGTAGAGGCCGACCTTCACGTCGGCCTTGGGCGAACGCGGCGCTCGTCACCGCGATCGCCGTTCCAACAACAAGACTAAACGTCAAGCTCCTGCGCATCCTCGGCTCGCTCCATGATGAAACGGAACCTCGCTGACGCATCTTTCCCCATCAACTCGTTGATGATGCGATCGGTCTGGATCTGATCGGAGACCTCGACGCGCAGCAGCCGCCGTGTTCTCGGGTTGAGCGTCGTCTCCCACAACACCTTCGGCATCATCTCGCCGAGTCCCTTGAACCGCGTGATCTCCGCGTTCGCGCGGCCGTTGCCGTGCTGCTTCAGCAGCCGATCGCGATGCGCGTCGTCGAGCGCCCAGAACGTCTCCTTGCCGATGTCGATGCGATAGAGCGGCGGCTGCGCCAGGAACACCTTGCCGCCGGCGATCAGCTGCGGCAAATGGCGGTAGAGGAACGTGAGCAGCAGCGTCGCGATGTGATGGCCGTCGGAGTCGGCATCGGCGAGGATGATGACGCGGCCGTAGCGCAGCCGCGCGAGATCGAAGTTCTTCCCCAGCCCGCAGCCGAGCGCGGTGACCAGGTCGGCGAGCTCCTTGTTCTCGAGCACCTTCGCCAGCGTCATCCCCTCGGTGTTCATCACCTTGCCGCGCAGCGGCAGAATCGCCTGCTTGCCGCGGTCGCGCCCCTGCTTCGCCGACCCGCCCGCCGAATCGCCCTCGACGATGAACAGCTCGCTGTCTTCGCGGCCGGTGCCGGTGCAGTCACTCAGCTTGCCGGGCAGGTTGAGGCGGCCGTACGTGGCGGTCTTGCGCGTGACCTCCGCCTGCGCGGCACGGCTCGCCTCGCGCGCGCGCGCCGCGAGGATGATCCGCGCGACGATCGCCTCGGCGATCGTGCGGTTCGTGTTCAGCCAGTGCTCGAGCGCCGGGCGCACGGCGGAGTCGATGGCCGACGTCAGCTCCGGGTTGTTCAGTCGGTCCTTGGTCTGCCCCTGGAACTGCGGCTCCTCGATGAAGATGCTGAGCACGCCGGTGAGACCTTCGCGGATGTCGTCCGCGGTCAGCGTGACGCCCTTCGGCGACAGGTTGTGCGTGTCGATGTAATTGCGCACCGCCTTGCCGAGGCCGGCGCGAAAACCGTTCTCGTGCGTGCCGCCCGACCCCGTCGGGATGCCGTTGACGTAGCTGCGCAAGTGCTCGTCGGTCGCCTCGGTCCACTGCACCACGAGGTCGAGCCGCGGCGACGCCTCGCGCGCCTGCATGAAGGGCGCTTCGTGAACCGGCTTCGCGCCGCGCTCGGCGACGACCTTCCTGAGGAAGTCGACGAGCCCCTCCTCGTGCTGGAACACCTCTTTCTTCCCCTCGACCTCGTTGTCGAAGGTGACGCGCACGCCCTTGTGGAGGTAGCTGACGACCTCGAGCCGCTCGCGGATCACCGCCGGATCGAATTCGACTTTCGGGAAGATCGTCGGGTCTGGATGGAAGTAGACCGTCGTCCCCGTGCCGCGCGCGGCGCCCGCTTTCTTCAGCGGACCGGTCGCCTTGCCGCGCTTGAACGCCATCTCCCAGCCGGCGCCGTCGCGCCTGACGTTCGCGCGCAGCTCCGATGAGAGCGCGTTGACGACGCTCGCACCGACACCGTGCAGGCCGCCGGCCGTCTTGTAGCTCCCCTGCTCGAACTTGCCGCCGGCGTGCAGCATGGTAAAGATGACTTCGAGCGCGCTCTTCTTCGTCTTCGGGTGCTTGTCCACCGGGATGCCGCGCCCATCGTCGGCGACGGTGACGGAGCTGCCGTCTTCGTGCAGGGTCAGGGTGATGTTCGAGGCGTAGCCGTTCATCGCCTCGTCCACCGCGTTGTCGAGGATTTCCCAGACAAGATGGTGCAGGCCGGCGGTGCCCACACCTCCGATGTACATGCCGGGGCGCTTCCGGACCGGTTCCAGCCCCTCGAGGACGGTGATGTCTTTAGCGGTGTAGTTGGGTGCCACGGAGGTTTATAGTCTAGCGCGCGCGATCACCGCGCCAGCATGCTGACCCGGCTGTTGGTCGCCGGCGTTGCCTGGCTTGCCGCGTTTGGCCTCTTCGCGGCGGTCGTCGAGTGGTCTGCGCGCCCGCGGCCCACGCCGACGCCGCCGGCGCTCACCGACCTCGTTCGCGCGCTCAACAGGATGGAGACGCCGTCGCCGTTTGCCAAGCACGAGCCGTGGGTGGTGACGCGCGCCAGTTCCGCGCGGCGCGCGATGGTGATGGACGTCGAGGCGGACAGGCCGGAAGATGCGCAGAAGATTGCGCTCGAGATCGTCGAGCCGCTGCGCGCGAAGTACGAAGAAGTGCTGATCTACGTGCGTCCGATCGGCAGCCCGATCAGCGGCGTCACCCGGCGCATCCAGTGGACGCCGGACGACGGCTTCGTGGAAACGATCTACTAGGTGGCATCGATGCGTGTGATGACAAAGCTCACGGTAGCGGTACTCGTGCTGGGCGTGGCGGCGTTCCTGGCGTCGCGGCGCGGTGATGCCAGTCAACTCCCGGGCGCCGCCGTTCAGATCGATCGCGACGACATCGGGGGCGTCGTGACCGGTGCGAGCGGTCCCGAAGCGGGCGTCTGGGTCATCGCGGAGACGATGGACCTGCCGACGACGTTCGCCAAGATCGTCGTCACCGACGATCGCGGACGCTACCTGCTGCCGGACCTGCCGGAGGGCCGCTATTCCGTCTGGGTGCGCGGCTACGGGCTGGTCGATTCGTCGAAGGTGCCGGCCGTCCCCGGCAAGACGCTCGATCTGCGCGCGACGGCCGCGCCGACGCCCGCCGCGGCGGCGCAGTACTACCCGCCGATCTACTGGTTCTCGATGATGCACGTCCCCGCCGCGAGCGAGTTTCCGCTGCCGAAGATCAAGAGCCAGGGAGAGTGGCTCAACATCGTCAAGACCGGCGCCTGCCAGTCCTGTCACGCGCTGGGCACACCGGGGACGCGCACGATCCGGAAGGAGCTCGGCGTCTTCGCGAGTTCCTCCGAGGCGTGGCAGCGCAGGCTCCGCTCCGGCCAGGCATCGGCGCTGATGGCACGCGACATCACGCGCCTGGACACGCAGCGTGCGCTGCAGCTGTTCGGCGACTGGACCGATCGCATTGCGGGGGGCGAGCTGCCGTTCGCGAAACCGGAGCGCCCGCGCGGTATCGAACGCAACGTCGTCATCACGCAGTGGGACTGGGGCCACCCGACCGCGTATCTCCACGACGCAGTCTCCACCGACCGGCGCAACCCGCGCGTCAACGCGAACGGCAAGATCTACGGGTCGCCTGAAGACAGCTCCGACTTCGTCCCGATCCTCGATCCGCGGGCGAACGTCGCGAGCGAGGTGCTGCATCCGGTGCGCGATCCGAAGACGCCGTCAACGAAGACGAATCCGATGGCGCCGTCGGCATTCTGGGGAGCGGATCCCATCTGGGATGGCCGGACGCTGAATCACAACCCGATGATGGACGAGAAGGGACGCGTCTGGTTCACGCCGCGCGTGCGTCCCGACGCCAATCCCGACTTCTGCAGGCAGGGCTCCGAGCATCCATCCGCGCGCGCGTTCCCGCTCGAGCAGTCCGGCCGTCACCTGTCGATGTTCGATCCGGCAACCGGCACCTTCACGCTCATCAGCACCTGCTTTGCGACGCACCACCTGAACTTCGCGTCGGACGCGAATCAGACGCTGTGGACCAGCGGCGGCATCGCGGGGCCCGGAGTCATCGGCTGGCTCAATCGGAAGATGTTCGAGGAGACGCACGACGAGGTGCGCTCTCAGGGCTGGACGCCGTTCATCGTCGACACCAACGGGAACGGCAAGCGCGACGCGTATGTCGAGCCCGGTCAACCATCGGATCCTGCGAAAGACAGCCGTGTGGTGGTGACCACCTACGCCGTCGCCGTGAGCCCGGCGGATGGTTCGGTCTGGGGAACGGTCGTGGGCTATCCCGGGTACATCGTGCGCGTCGCACCCGGACCGGACCCGACGCACACGGCGCTGACCGAGATCTACGAGCCGCCTGCTCCGGGCTTCGGGCCACGCGGCGGCGACGTCGACGGCAACGGCGTGTATTGGGTGTCGCTCGCGAGCGGCCACCTGGCGAGCTTCGATCGACGGAAGTGCGGCGCGACCGCGAAGCCGGCGGCGGACGGTCGTCAGTGCAGCGAAGGATGGACGTTCTTTCAACTGCCGGGCCCACAGTTGAAGGACGTGACCGACCCCGGGAGTGCGGAGGCGAGCTACTACACGTGGATCGATCGGTTCGACGTGTTCGGACTCGGGAGGAACGTGCCGATCGCGATGGGAAACCTCAACAGCTCGATCTTCGCGCTCGTCAACGGCCGCTTCGTCAACATCACGCTTCCCTATCCGATGGGGTTCTTTGCGAAGAACGTCGACGCACGCATCGACGACGCGAACGCCGGGTGGAAGGGCCGCGCGCTCTGGTCCACCTACGGGACGCGGGCGATGTTCCACCTCGAAGGCGGAACAGCCAACCGCCCGAAGGCCGTCAGGATTCAGCTTCGTCCCGATCCGCTCGCGCGCTGAGTCCGCGGCGTACGTAGGGGCCGCCTTTAGGCGGCCCGACGGTTTAATTGCTGCGCAGCTCGATGCGCCCTTTGGGGCTGTCGAGCGTCGCGATGAGCGACGGCCTCGCACCACGACGCACCGGGAGATTCAGACCGAGCTGCTTCAGGATGCGCGCCATCCGCTCGGGCTCGGGATGCTCGGCGCGGAGCGCGCGCAGCGAGAGGCCGGGCGCGGCGGTCGTCGCGGGATGCGGCGATGTTCCCCAATCGATGAAGTACGGAACGAGGCGCTCCTCCAGGATCACGTTGGGATCGGTATATCGCCACGACAGAACGACGCCATCGGGCCGCTTGCGGCTGCCGGCGATGACGTCGCCGAGACGCACGCCGCTGGCGCGCGCCCGATCGACGAACGGCGCCAGGCCGGTTCCCTTGGCCACCCACGTCAGGAGGCGTGGCGCCTTCAATTCGTCGATGCCGAAGCGGCGCGGACCGTCCGGCTTCGGCTGTTCGGGATCGGGTCCGATGATCTCGAGGTATGTCGACGATCCAAGTGCGATGAGCGCGTTCCGGGTGCCAAGCCGCGGATGCTGGCCGCCGGCGCTCGCGCGAACGCCGGTCAGCTTCTCGATCGCCTGGATGCCGAGCTCCAGATCGGGCGTCGCGTAGACGAGATGATCGACGCGCGCAAGGACGTCGTCTGACGGCACCTGCATCGCAAGCGCCGCAGTCGCGGCGAGAACGATCGACGCCAGCAACGATCGGTTTCACGACCACAGGGGATGGCTCGCGCGGTTCCTACCGATCCGCGGCTTCCGACTTCGACCGCGAGGCGCGCCGTGGACGCGCGGCCTTCGCCTTTGGCCGGGGACCAGTCGTCTTCCGTTTACGCGCGCCCTTCTTCGCGGGCGACACCGGCGCGGGCTCGACGTCGATCGCGACGGCCTCGGGCGACTCGACCGGTTCCGCCTCGACGATCGGCGGCTCTTCGATCGGCTCCGCGAGGACCGATGACGGTTCGTCCACGACGACTTCGCCGGCGACGTCGAGCGGAGTTTCTTCCATCTCTTCCACGTCGACATGCAGCGCCGGCGCCGTCATCTTCGGACCGGCAAACACACGGAACGCGCCGTGCCGATCGCGTTCGAGCTTCAGCACGCCGTCCTTGGCCGCGGCGCGCAGGAGATCGACGACGGAGGCGAAGCCGTACTTGCGCTCGTCGAAGCCCTCGATCCGCGTCTTGAGGAACTGTTTGGCCTGGCGGACGTACATCGGCCATCTCGGCGCCGGTGACACGCTCGCGAATGCCTGCTGCAGCGCGCGGATGCCGTCCTGCATCGTCATCGGCGACGCGGGCATCGATTCTTCGTCTTCGTCTGCCGGGTCCGAAACGCCCCGGCCTCCACTAGCCGGCTGATATGCCGCGTCCGAAAGGACCCGGCCTCCACTGACCGGCTGATCTGCCGTGTCGGACATGACGCGGCTTCGGCTCTCCGGGACGGGCGCGACTTCGACGTCGCCATCCTCGCGCGACTCGACCATCATGCTGCGGCCGGCGCTCTTCAACGTGACCGAGCCGGTCTTCGCGACCTTCTCCATGAAGTCGCGGAAGCTGCTGGCGCCGTATTCGCGTTCGGAGAACGTCGAGTCGAGCTGCAGCAGCGTGCTCTTCAGCAGTCCCAGCTGCGGCGCGACCTCGCGCTCGGACAGGACCTTGAGGGCGCGTTTCACCAGCGGCAGCACCTTCGCGACGTCGCTCGCCGCGCCGGCCGCGGGCCTCTCGCCGCGCGCGCCGCTTCTGCCGCCGCCGCGGCTGCCGACGAGGTTCTCGTAGGCGATGAACTCGTGGCAGTTCTTCTGCATCGTGAGGCTGGTGAACTGGCGTCCACCGACCACGATCACCTTGCGGCCGTACTGTTTCAGCTTTTCGACCAGCGAGATGAAGTCGCTGTCGCCGCCGACGATGACGAAGGCGGTGATGTGGTCGTGGGTGAACGCCATCTCGAGCGCGTCGAGCGCCATCGTGATGTCGGCGCCGTTCTTGTCACCGCCTGGCGTCATGTTGCGCTGCACCATGCGGATGGCGTGCTGCGTGAGGACACGGCTGTAATCGCCCGCGCGCTTCCAGTCGCTGTAGGCGACCTTGGTGACGATCTCGCCGCGCTCCTTGATGGCCTCGAGGATGAGGCCGATGTCGAACTGGCCGCCGATGGTGTTCTTGACGCCGATTTCGACGTTGTCGAAATCGATGAACACGGCGATCCGTGTAGTACTTGTCGTTGTTGTCGGGATGTTCACGTGTGACTTCCGCCGGGCAGTCATTTCCGCCGCGCTCGTCGCGGGGCTATGTTGCCGGGCTCAAATATGCCGGGAGCCTTGGTAGCGAGGTGGTCGGCCTGCAGGTCCGGCGTCGAATAGAACCGACCAAGTATAGCGCGTCGATAGCGTGGGGCGGTTAGGTGTTCCCGGCGAGCGGCTGTGGATTTTCGATGTCCGCGGGAACGATTCTGGTGAAGTGCCCGCGCTGCAGAAGCTCGCGCCCCTTGCCACCCCGGCCGGTCACCTCGTATTTCGCCGTGCTGATGGTCTGTTCCCCCCCGCGGCTGGTCTCCACGCGCAGCAGGTCGCGGTCGCCGCTCGACGCGATGAAGCCGAGCACGCGGTCCTCCTTCCCCGTCAGCTTGATGAGGATGACGCCCTTGCCCGGCCCCGAGAGGTAATTCACCTCGTCGGCGCGGCAGAGGAGCGCACGCGCGTCCGCGGTCGCGGCGATGACGATCTCGGACCCGGTCACGCGGGCGACGCCGACCACCTCGACGCCCTGGCTCGGGCGCGCGAAGCGGCGGCCGGCACGCGTGCTCGCCTCCACGAACGGCTCGAAGCTGAACCTGAGGCTGTAGCCGTCGCTGGTGACCGCAATCGCGTGCACCGGCGGGGTCGGATCGGGCGGTCCGCCCCTGCGTGCCGCAGGCGTCGCGATGTCACCCGCCGCGCGCGCGTCGAGGCTGAACGCCGCGACGATCCGCTCGCCGTCTTTCAGCTTGAACAGCTTCTGCACGGGCTCGCCGTACCCGGTCGAAGCGGGCACGTCGATGATGCGCGAGGTATAGGCGACGCCGAAGTTGCTGAAGAGCACCACCGTGGCGCGCGTGCTGCCCTGCATCACCGCCAGCACCGAGTCGCCCTCGCGCAGTCGCGTCGTCGACAGGTCGCGCACCTCCTTCTGCCGCTTCACCCAGCCGTCGCGCGACACGATGACGACGTTGTCCTCCTCGACGATGAAGTCGTCGGCGGTGAAGGCGACTTCTTCCTCCGTTTCGATCAGCGTGCGACGCTTGTCGTCCTTGCCGCCGTACGTCTTCTGAATCTCCTCGATCTCGTCGCGAACGACCTTCCAGCGTCCCTCTTCGTCCTTGAGCAGGCTGCTGATCTGGCGGGCGCGTTTCCGCTTGTCGGCCAGCTCGTTCTGGATGACGAGGATCTCGAGCCGCGCCAGGCGATACAGCTTCAGCTCGAGGATCGCGTCGGCCTGCTCGGCGTCGAGGCCGAAGCGCTTGATGATCTTCTCCGCCGAATCGGCCTTGCCGTCCGACTTGCGGATGATCCGGATGATCTCGTCGAGCGCGTCGAACACCTTCTCGAAGCCTTCGAGGATGTGGATGCGCTTCTTCAGCGCCTCGAGCTCGTGCTCGAGGCGATTGGTGACCACCTGCAGCCGGAACTGCAGGAAGTACATCAGCGCGGTGTGCAGGTCGAGCCGCTCGGGCCGGCCGACTTCCTCGTTCTCCGTCGGGATCAGGCACGTCAGGTTGACGATGAAGTTGGTCTGCAGCGGCGTGTTCTTGAACAGGTACGCCATGACCATCTTCGGATCGGCGTCCTTCTTGATCTCCAGCGCAATCCGCACGTCGTCGGTCGAGACGTCCTTCACGTCGAGCAGCGGCGGCAGCTTGCGCGTCAGCACGACGTCGGCGATGCGCTCGACGAGCGCCGCCTTGTTCACCGCGTACGGGATGCTCGTGATGTAGAGCGTGCGTCCGCCGCGCGTGCCCGAGCCTTCCTCCCACGTGGCGCGCAGGCGCACCGTCCCCGAGCCGGTCTTGTAAATCTGCTTCAGCTCCTCCGGTGAATTGAGAATCTGGCCGCCCGTTGGAAAGTCCGGACCCTTGACGTAGCGACAGAGCTGGACGCTGCTCAAGTCCGGGTTGTCGAGCAGCTTGGTCAACGCGGTGCAGATCTCGCCGAGGTTGTGCGGCGGAATGTTCGTCGCCATGCCAACCGCGATGCCGGTCGTGCCGTTGATGAAGAGGTTCGGAATACGCGCCGGCAGGACGACGGGCTCGGTCTTCGTGCCGTCGTAGTTCGGGCGGAAGTGCACCGTCCGCTGCTCGATCTCCGACAGCATTTCGTCGGCGATTCGCGCCAGGCGGCATTCCGTGTAGCGCATCGCCGCCGCGCTGTCGCCGTCGAGGGAGCCGAAGTTGCCCGAGCCGTCGATCAGCGGATAGCGCAGCGAGAACGGCTGCGCCATGCGCACGAGCGTCTCGTAGAGCGCCGCGTCGCCGTGCGGGTGGTAGCTCCCCATCACGTCGCCGACGACCTTCGCGCACTTCCGGTGCTTGACGTCGGCCGTCAGGTTCTGCTGCCACATCGTGTAGAGGATGCGCCGCTGGACCGGCTTGAGGCCGTCACGCACGTCCGGCAGGGCGCGCGAGGTGATGACCGAGAGCGCGTAGTTCAGGTAGCGGGTCTGCGCCGCTTCGTGCAGCGGAACGACTTCGGCTCCGCCCGGCGGTGGCGGCGGTGGTGATTTGCTTTCGGGGAGATCGAAAAGGGAAGGCTCGGACCTGCGTTTCGCCATCAGATCGAAATCATCTTACCCGGGTTCATCCGGTTCTCGGGATCGAGGGCGCGCTTGATTGCCTTCATCACCTCGAGCGACTCGCCGTGCTCGGCCTCGAGGTACGCCATCTTCCCGACGCCGACGCCGTGCTCGCCGCTGCAGGTGCCGCCCATCGCGAGCGCGCGGGCGACGAGCCGCGCGTTCACGTCCTTCGCCTTTTGCAGCTCCACCGCATCGTCGGGCGCGAGGGGGAAGATGAGATGGAAGTTGCCGTCGCCGACGTGCCCGACGAGCGGCGCGAGCATGCCCGCCTTCTGCACGTCGGCGCGCGTCTCGAGGACACACTCGGCCAGGCGGGAAATCGGCACGCACACATCGGTCGTCCACGGCTTGCAGCCCGGACGAAGCGCCACGGCCGCATAGAACGCGTTGTGCCGCGCCGTCCACAGCTTCGATCGCTCCTCCGTCGTCGTCGCCCACTGAAAATCGCGCCCTCCGTTGTCCGCCGCAATTTCCTGCACCGCCGTCGCGCTTTCGCTGACAGCCGCCTGGCTGGTGCCGTGGAATTCGAAGAAGAGCGTCGGCTTCAGCGCGCAGTTCAACTTCGAGTAGCGGTTGACCGCCTCGAGCTGCGCTTCGTCGAGCAGCTCGATGCGCGCCACGGGAATCCCGAGCTGCACCGTCGTGATCACCGTCTGCACCGCGCCTTCCATCGTGTCGAACGGGCAGACGGCGGCCGAGACCGCGTCCGGCAGGCCGAAGAGCCGGACGGTGATTTCGGTAATCACGCCGAGCGTCCCCTCGGAGCCGACGAACAGCCGCGTCAAATCGTAGCCGGCCGACGATTTGCGCGCGCGGCTGCCGGTGTGAATGACGCGGCCGTCGGCGAGGACGACGGTCAGGCCGAGGACCGCCTCGCGCATCGTGCCGTAGCGCACCGCGGTCGTCCCCGACGCGCGCGTCGCGGCCATCCCGCCGATGGTCGCGTCGGCGCCGGGATCGACCCAGAAGGCGAGCCCCTTGTTGTTCAACACCTTGTTGAGCGCCCGGTGCGTCACGCCGGCTTCGACCGTGGCGTCGAGGTCGTCGGCGTTGATCGCGAGCACGCGCGCCATCCGCGAGAAATCGATCGAAACGCCGCCGCTGAAGGCGTTGACGTGTCCTTCGAGCGAGGTGCCGATGCCGAACGGCACGACGGGCGCGCGATGACGCGCCGCCACCTTCACCATCGCGCTCACGTCGTCCGTGCTGGTCGGAAAGACCACGACGTCGGGGGCGGCGTGGTCGTGCCACGACTCGCCGTGGCTGTGATGCTCGAGCTGGGTCGGATTCGTCGTGCAGCGGTCGCCGGCCAGCGCGCGGAGGTCCGCGACGAGCGCGTCGCGCACCGGCGCGGACAGGACGGAGGGCATCGAGCGATTGTATTATTTGTGGTTTGCAATGAGTGATGATGGGAGACCACGCCATGAACTGTTACTCGGGTAAAGATCTTGCGCGCGCGTACCGGACCGTGCGCGAGAACACGATCAAGATTGCGGAAGAGATTCCGGAAGCGAAGCTCGATTTCGCGCCGGCGCCGGGCGTACGCACGGTGCGCCAGCTGCTGACGCACATCGCGCTCGCCGATTCCATCGCGGGGGTCCACAAAGAGAAGCGGACGAACTTCGACGGCTTCAACTTCCCGGCGCTGGTTGGACAGATGCAGGCCGAGGAAGCCAAGCCGCGCACGAAGGGGGAGCTGATCGCGCTGCTGAAGGAGCGTGGCGAGGAGACCGCCACATGGCTCGAGTCGCTCACCGACGATTTCCTCGCCGAGCCGTTCACGCAGCCCCGCGGCACGCCGGCGACCAAGAGCCGCTTCGAGATGATCATGGGCATGAAAGAGCACGAGATGCATCATCGCGGTCAGTTGATGCTGATCGAGCGGATGCTCGGCATCACGCCGCACCTGACGCGGGCGATGCAGGAGCGCTTCGCGGCGCAGGCCCGGTCGTAGTGGCGGGATCCCCGTTTACGAGCAGGACGCTCACGTTCCTGCGGGCGCTGAAGCGGAACAACGACCGCGAGTGGTTCCGCGCGCGCAAGGCCGACTACGAAGAGCACGTGCGCGGCCCGATGGTCGCGCTCCTGGGGCAGCTCGCGCGCGACCTGCCCGCGTTTGCGCCGGACTTGGTGTCGGATCCGCGCGTCTGTCTCTTCCGCATCTATCGCGACACGCGGTTCAGCGGCGACAAGCGGCCGCTGAAGACGAACGTCGCCGCCCACTTCCCGTCGCGGAAATTTCCGAAGGGCGAGGGGGCCGGCCTCTACCTCGAGGTGGCGCCGCAGTGGGTGTGGATCGGGGGCGGCATCTACATGCCGTCGCCCGGGGAGCTGCGCGCGATCCGCGCCCGCATCGCGGACGATCATCGCCGCTTCCATCGCGTGGCGACGGCGCCCGCGTTCCGGGCGGCGGTCGGCGAGCTCGGCGGCGAGCAGCTGACGCGCGTGCCGCGCGGCTACCCGAAGGAGCATCCGGCCGCCGATTACCTGCGCCGCAAGCAGTTCATCGGCGGGCGCGAGTTTCCGGCGGAGTTCGCGCTGAGCCCGCGCTTCTATCCGCAGCTGCTGTCCGTGTTCCGCGGCATCGCGCCGCTCGTTGGCTTTCTCAATACGGCCCTCCTCTCGCAGGGCGCTACGGACCCGAAGGACGCGGGGCTGCACAGCTTCAACACCCTCAGTCCCCTCGCCCCCTAGGTCGAGGCTCCCATGCACGCGCCGGCGGACGAGTATCGAGCACGTCTCTCCGCCCGGCGCGCTACGCACGCCCGGCTGTCGCGCATCGACGAGCAATTCAGCTACGCGCGCCTCGCGGTCTTCGCTGCCGTGGTCGTGCTGATCGTCGGCGCGTGGCGCGGATGGGTGGCGCCATGGTGGATCGCGCTGCCGGTGGTCGGGTTCGTGGCACTCGTCGTGAGGCACGATGCCGTCATCAGGCGACGCGACGCCGCCGCGCGCGCGATCGCGTTCTACGATCGCGGTCTCGCCCGTATCGAAGACCGCTGGGCCGGCGGCGGCGAGCCCGGCGCGCGGTTTCGCAACCCCGAGCACCTCTACGCGAACGACCTGGACCTGTTCGGACCCGCCTCGCTGTTCGAGCTTCTCTCCATCGCGCGCACGCGGGCCGGCGAGGACACGCTGGCCGCGTGGCTCCTCGCGCCCGCGGAGCCGGAAGAGATTCGTGCGCGCCAGCAGGCGACGGGAGACCTGACTACGAGGCTCGACTTGCGGGAAGCGCTGTCGCTCGCGGGGACCGATGTTCGCGCCGCGGTGCATACGGAGGCGCTGGTCGCGTGGGCCGAAGCGGCGCCGCTGCTTGGCGGCGCGTGGCGTCGCCCACTCGCGGTCATGCTGACGCTTGCCGCGATCGCGACCGCGGCGCTCTGGATCTCCACGGGCAACTCAGCGCCCTTCGTGACGGTCGCCATGGCGGAGATCGCGTTCTCGTGGCCGCTGCGCGAACGGATCCTCAAGGCGCTGCACGGCGCCGACGGGGCCGCGCGCGACCTCGACGTGCTCGCCGTCGTCCTCACGACGCTCGAGCGCGAGACGTTCGACGCGCCGCGGCTGGCGTCGCTGCAGGGGCGGCTCACGCATGGCTCCGCGTTCATTCACCGGCTGCACTGGTTCGTCGAGCTGCACGCCTGGCAGCACAACGCGATCTTCGCGGTGCTGGCGGCCCCGCTGCTGTGGGGAACGCACCTGGCGCTCGCCATCGAGGCCTGGCGGCGGGTGCACGGCCGTCACGTCCGCGAATGGCTGATGATCTCGGGCGAATTCGAGGCGCTGGCATCGCTGTCGGCCTACCGCTACGAACACCCGGCGGATCCCTTTCCGGACATCGACGCTGCAGGCGGTCGCCACGCGACGTACGATGGCGAGGCGCTCGGCCACCCGCTGCTGTCGGCGGCACGCATGGTCCCGAACGACGCCAGCCTGGGCGGCGCGGGCGGGCCGCAGCTGCTGGTCGTCAGCGGATCCAACATGTCGGGCAAGAGCACGCTGCTGCGAACGGTCGGCATCAACGCGGTGCTGGCGTTCGCCGGGGCGCCGGTTCGCGCGCGGCGTCTTCGCATCTCGCCGCTGCGCATCGGCGCCACGCTTCGCATCCAGGACTCGCTGCAGGAAGGGCGCTCGCGTTTCTACGCGGAGATTAGCAGGATCCGGGCGCTGGCGGACCTGGCCGCGGGGCCGGTGCCGCTGCTGTTCCTGCTCGACGAGCTGCTGCACGGCACCAACTCGCACGACCGCGCCGTCGGCGCCGCCGGTATCCTCGGCGTGCTGCTCGATCGGGGCGCCATCGGGCTCATCACCACGCACGACCTGGCGCTTACTGACGTCGCGGCCAGGCTCGGTAGCCGCGCGTCGAACGTGCACTTCGAGGACCGCTTCGAGGCCGGAGAAATCGTGTTCGATTACGTCATGAAGCCGGGTCCGGTCACGCGCAGCAACGCCATCGCGCTGATGCGGGCCGTTGGCCTCGACGTCCCCCTCGACTTCGCTCAAGACAAGCCCCCCGACTTCGCTCGGGACAAGCCCCCCGACTTCGCTCGGGACAAGCGGGAGTGACATGGCCGACACCACAGCCGCCGCAACCTATGGCAGCTACCTGAAGATCGACGAGCTGCTGTCGCTGCAGCAGCCGCGCTCGGACGGACCGGAGCACGACGAGCTGCTCTTCATCGTCATTCACCAGGTCTACGAGCTCTGGTTCAAGGAGCTGCTGCACGAGTTCGATCACGTCGCGCGCCTGCTCACCGGCGACGAGCCGCATCGCGCGCAGCACACGCTGAAGCGCATCCTCACCATCCTGAAGGTCATGGTCGCGCAGCTCGACATCCTCGAGACGATGACGCCGCTCGAATTTCTCAGCTTCCGCGCGCGCCTCGAGGCGGCGAGCGGGTTCCAGTCGGATCAGTTCCGCCAGGTCGAATTCCTCCTCGGCGCGAAGAGCGAGCAGGCAATCGCACGGTTTCCCGAGCAGAGCCGCGCGCGCGAGGCGCTGCTGCGCCGCTACCAGTCGCCGACGTTGTGGGACGCGTTCCTGCACTATCTGTCCCGGGAGGGGTATCGCGTGCCGGCGGGGCACCTGTCACGCGACGTCACCGCGCGTCCGGAGGCGTCATCGGAGATCCAGGGGATTCTCATCGACATCTATCGCCGCGATCCGAAGAACGCGGAGCTCTGCGAGCGGCTCGTCGATCTCGACGAGGGGCTGCAGGAGTGGCGATACCGCCACGTCAAGATGGTGCAGCGGACGATCGGCATGAAACAGGGCACCGGCGGCTCGAGCGGCGCCGCGTATCTCGCGGGGACGCTTGGTCAGCCGCTCTTCCCTGATCTCTGGGAGATCCGAGGCCACCTCTGAGCAACCCGCTCGCGCCGCACTACTCGCGCTTCCGGGTGAGCGAGCGCATCCTGCTCACCGGCCATTCGCATCAGGCCTGGCCGGACGTCGGCTTCGAGGCGCAGCAGCGCGCGTGGCTCGACGCGGCCGAACTCGTCGACGGGAAGTGGGAACGCGCCGCCGCGCAGGCGGACCGCGTGCGGGCCGGCTTCGCGCGGCTGGTTGGAGACCGGGCGACCAACATCGCGCTCGGCCAGAACACGCACGAGCTCGTCACGCGCTGGCTGTCGGCGCTCCCCTACCGCGAGCGCCGTCGCATCGTCACGACGACGGGTGAGTTCCATTCGATGAGGCGGCAGCTCGATCGGCTGGCGGAGGAGGGGATCGAGGTCGTGCGTGTGGAGGCGCGTCCGGTGGATGTGCTCGCGGAGCGCGTCGCATGCGTCGTCGACGATCGGACGCTGGCCGTCATGATGTCGTCGGTCCTGTTCGAGACCGCCGAGATTGTGCCGGGCCTCGCGCGTGTCGCCGCCGCGTGTGACGTTCACGGCACGGCGCTCCTCGTCGATGCCTATCACCACCTCAATGTCGTCCCGTTCGACGTCCGGGCGATGGGACTTCAGGGCGCGTTCGTGACGGGCGGCGGCTATAAGTACTGTCAGCTTGGTGAGGGGAACTGTTTCCTGCGAGTGCCGGATGGCGCACGGCTTCGGCCGATCCTCACGGGATGGTTCGCGGAGTTCGAAGGGCTCGCGCACGCCCACACCGGTGGGGTGGTATACGCCGGCGACGCGAGGGCGTTTGCAGGCGCGACGTACGACCCGACGTCGCACTACCGGGCCGGGGCGGTGTTCGACTTTCATGTCGCGCAGGGCCTTACTCCCGAGCGGCTGCGAGCGATCAGCGTGCGGCAGGTGGGACTTCTGGCCGCTGAGTTCGCGGCGCTCGACGTCGATGCCTCCATCGCGCTCATTGATGAGGTGCCGGCGGCGCGGCGCGCCGGTTTTCTCGCCATCAGGACGCCGCGCGCGTCCGACCTGGCGCGTGCCTTGCGCCAGCAGGCGGTTTTTGCGGACGCCCGCGGTGAAGTCCTGCGTCTCGGCCCTGCTCCCTACGTCAGCGACGAGCAACTGCGCGCAGCAATTGCCACCCTGAGTCGCTTCATCACCTGAGTCGGAGTCGGATACGCCTCGTACGCGACTCCAACTCGCACACGCCGCGTATCCGAGTCTGACTCGAGAATGCGGCGTATCCGACTCCGACTCCAGATGGCGGAAGCGGGTGTAGCATCGCGGGCGATGGGGCGGATACCGGCGGGCGTGTGGGCGGTGCTGGCGGCCGCAGCCGTCGCGACCTCGCTGCTGCTGATGCCGGGAGCCGCGCGGCCGGACCGGGACGCGCCGATTGACGGCTTCGCCCCCGCCAGCATCGCGGCCGAGCGCGACATCGAGCGCCGCATCGCGCGTTTTCCCTCAACCCGACGCATCGACGCCGACCATCGCTACCTGACGGCGGAGCCACACGTCGCCGGCTCGCCGCGCGATCGTCTGCTTGCCGAGTGGACGCGCGATCAGTGGATCGCGGCCGGTCTCGACTCGGTCGAGATCGTCGAGCACCACGTGCTGCTGCCGTATCCGCGCAGCGCGTCCGTCGAGATGACGTCGCCTCCGCCTTCGCGCGCTGACGCGCGCTTCGGCGGACACGTCGTCTGGCATGCCACGCTGCGCGAGCGCGCCACCGACCCGATCGCCTTCCACGCCTACGGCGCAAGCGGCGACGTCACCGCTGCGGTCGTTTCCGCCGGCACCGGCACGCCCGCCGAGTTCGATCGCCTCGCCGCGCGCGGCGTCGATTTGCACGGCAAGATCGTGCTGGTCCACTACGCCGACCAGTACAGCTACCGCGGCTACACGGTCTATCTCGCGCAGCAGCGCGGCGCCGCCGCTGTCCTCATGTACGCAGACGCCGCGGATGCCGGCATCCAGCGCGGCGGCGTCGGATTCGATTTCCTCGTCCCCGGCGATCCGTTGACGCCCGGCTGGAGCTCGATGCCCGGCGCGCCACGCCTCCCGCCCGCGGACGCCCCCGCCCTGCCGTCCATCATGAGCGTGCCGATCGCCACCGGCGACGCGCGGGTGATCCTCGACGCGCTGCGCCGCGGCGAGGTGACCCTCCGGGTGCACGTCGAGAACGATGACGCCATCCGCCCGGTGTGGACGGTGGTCGGCCGCATCGACGGCGCAACGCATCCCGACCAGTGGGTGATCGCGGGCAACCACCGCGACGCATGGGTCTACGGGGGCGTCGATCCGTCCAGCGGGTCCGCGGTCCTCATGGAGATGGCGAGAACGCTCGGCGCGCTCGTCAAGAGCGGCGCGCGACCGAAGCGAACCATCCTGCTGACGAGCTGGGACGCCGAGGAATTCGCCATGACCTCGTCAACGGAATGGGGCGAGCAGCACGAGACCGAGCTGCGCGAGAAGGCGGTTGCCTATCTGAACGTGGACGCCGCGGTCTCGGGGCCCACGTTCTCCGCGCGCGCCGTCCCGTCGCTCGCGTCACTGGTCGCATCGACCGCCGGGGTCGCCGAGTCGTCTGTCGAAACGCGCATCGGCGCCGGCTCCGATTACAGCGTCTTCCTGAATTTCGTCGGCGTCCCCATCGTCGACCTGCGCTTCGAGGGCCCGTACCGCGTCTATCACTCGGCGTTCGACACGCACGACTGGGTCTCGCGCATCGACCCGGGCTTTCTCCGTCACGCGCAGCTCACGCGCATCTGGACCTCGCTCGCCGTGCGGCTTGCGAATGCGGACCTGCTGCCGCTCGACCAGGTGCGATACGCGAGCCGCATCGGCGGCTTCCTCTCGGACGTGGAGCGGCGCCGGGGCGCACCGCTCGAACTCGCGTCGAGCGCGCTTGCGCGCTTCCAGGCGGCCGCCACACGTCACGCCGCAGCCGCCGCCACCGCCTTGTCCGGCGGCGATGCCGCGGCACTGGAGCTCATCAATCGCGCGCTGATGGACATCGAACGCGCGTTCACCGATCCGGCGGGGCTCGAGGGCCGCCCGTGGTATCGGCATCAGCTGTACGCACCGGCCTTCACCTATGCGCCGGAAGTGCTGCCGCTCCTGTCCGAAGCGATCGATGCTCGCGACCCGATACGCGTGGCGGAGGCCGAGCGCCGCCTGGCCGCGGCCCTCGATCGCGCGGCTCGTGCGCTTGCCCCGAGCGGAACCGAGGGGTCATAAAACCTTCACAACTTTCGGCTTGTCCGGAGCGTCATAATTTCGCCATGACCCAAACTGAGGCTTGCCGCGCCGTAGCCGCGCAGTGGCGAAGGCGGGCGTGGCTGGTGCCGGCTCTTTTTGCGCTTGCGCTCGGCGCATCCGCGCCTTCGCTCGTCGCGCAGGCGCGGCAGGGAGGCGCGGGCGGCGGCGCCCAGGGGGGCGCCTTCGGCCAGGGCGGTGGCGGCGGCCGCGGACAACTGCCTCCGCGCGACCAGACCGGTGGCAACGCATCGGGCGACCAGGCTGCGGGCACCGCGATCATCCGCGGGCGCGTCGTCACGGCCGACAACGGGATGCCCGTGCGCCGTGCGCAGGTCCGCGCCCAGGCCGGCGAGCTGCGGGCCAATCGCCTCGTCAGCACCGATGCCAACGGCCGCTTCGAGTTCAAGGATCTTCCGGCCGGCCGCTGGACGCTGACCGC
>Ga0134127_10000505_pt1 | contig 36384 bp, 47 predicted proteins | sample KB31753_FD_96459 | JGI IMG/M metagenome (GOLD analysis project Ga0134127, IMG submission 96459) | Terrestrial soil microbial communities with excess Nitrogen fertilizer from Kellogg Biological Station, Michigan, USA - KB3-175-3 | ecosystem: Environmental > Terrestrial > Soil > Unclassified ...
ATTTTCGAAAAAAACATGGCTGCTAGTCAGCCTAAAAAGGATGAAAAATGGCTAACCCGATATTTCCACAAGAAGCAAACTCAGTTAATGAGAATAACTTACTCAAGGACTGGTATACCCATGACCGGATCCGCGACTTAGTTTATCCAACTGTACCGTTTACAATGATGTTGCGTAAGGATATGAGTGTAAGTGGTCGTCAATATGTAGCACCACAAATTTTCTCGGACCCACAAGGTACTTCGGATACTTTCTCAGTTGCTCAAGGTAATCAATTTCCTTTAACAGCTGCAACCTTTATCCAACAACCTTTGCAAAAGTATACTCTTGGCTCTATCACTGGTCGTTTAATGCGCCAAACTCGTAATGAGGAAGGTGGATTCTTAAACATGACTAAGGAGTCAATTGACAAATCCCTCAAAACGCACGTAAACCGCCTACATTGCGATTTAACTGCAAATGATGGTACAGGTGCGCTAGCTGAGATTGCAAGCGTAACACCGGTCGTTTTAGCCCCTTATACTAACGTTGTTCAGATTCAATTGTCTATTCCTGAACAGGTTCGTTATTTCGAGCTTCGTTTGTCTGTAACGATGGCTGCTAACAAGGTAGCCCCTTATGGTGCCACTGACGTCGGAAGTGTCGTTGCAATTGCCCGTACCCCAGGAATCATCACTGTTGCCCTCAATGCTCCTTTTGCTGGCCCTGTAAACTGGCTTGGGGTAGATGGCGACTTTGTAACCAATGACCCATCGAATGGTGCACAACCTTGGCAAGGACTTCCTGCATGGCTCCCGACAGTAGCATCTAGAAGTGCTGGCGCATTAGTTCCTCTATTCAATGGTGTTGATAGAACTCAAGACTCTGACCGTCTTGCTGGTGTTGCACTTGATTTAACAGGCTCCCCCGTTAAGTCTGCTTTGATTCGTTTGGCATCTGCAATTAGTGCCAATGGTGGGTCCCCTGATACTTCTTTCATGCATCAATTTGATTTTGCTGCGTTGGCTGAAAGTCTTGGCCCAAACGTTCTTTATGACAATATTGTCCTTTCTAAGGAAGCTAATATTTCATATCGCTCTATTGTCCTCCAAACTGAAAGTGGCGAAGTAAGAATAGTTCAAGATGCTGCAATCCCACGCGGGACCCTGTACATGCTTGAAATGGACTCCTGGAAACTTGCTTGCTGGGGTGACTTTGCAAACATCATTCAAGATGACGGATTAACTGTGCTTCGTAACTCTGCTGATGATGGTGTTACTTGGAGAGCAAGAACCTTTGGAGTTTTGACTTGTGACAGCGTTGGATCCAATGGCGTTGTGAGCATCTAAGGAGGCTTTATGTCAGCTCCAGAATTTCCAGACCTTCCCTTGTATACGTACAAGGGAGCACAAATAAACTTAATCCAATATGCAAATATCCTTAGTCCATCAGGGCAGGGATTTTTTCCAATATTGGGATATAATGAACGTTTCAATTATTCTTTTTCAGCTGGTAACTCAAACAGCGTACAGTTTAAAGATAGTGTAGACATCACTCCAGATGATTTTGCAAATACTTCTATGCTAGCTAAAGATATGAAAAACAGTCTAGGAAAGACTCTGGCTGTTTTCACGTCTCATTTTGTCTACGATATTGGTACACCAGCTCTTTACACTGGAGCATCGATTGATTCATCAGTTGGACAATATAGTGGGCCTGGAGAATTTGGAAATGTTACCATCAATTGCCAGACTTTTGATGGAGGTGTCCCAAGCTTCCAGTTGTTTGGATTCGTAACTGTCACATCATTCTTGAATAATTTGAGGACATAAAATGGTAGCACAAATTTATCCCATTGCGGCTATCGAAAATTATGTAGCCTATACGAATGTACCTAACACTATTGAATTAACAGCTTCTTTTGATGTATTCCTTGCTCCTCATAATGCCTCACAAGGTGGCGTTAAAGGCGCACTTGATAAACTATGTATCAATCAGCTGTTTCCAGGTATTTACCAGATCTTCTTACAAGATGTTTTCCAGACTGTTCCATATCCATATAACGTCACTCAACCAGTTCCCATCAATTATCCAAAAGTGGAATCCAGAAATTCTGAGAAAATATTGCATGCCCAAGTAAGCTTATCAAATTGGCTTGCTGGTCCTCTCAATACTACTCCGACTAACCATCGAGCATACGTCTGGTGGTGGATGCCTAACACTTTTGCATCTGAGATGGCGCCGGCAGATCCTTCTATTAAGAATAGTCTCATTGTGAGCATTTTTAATACTGAGACTGGGGTTGTTGAGGATGTAGACGGGATGAGAGCGCATATTATGGTCACTGTGGTAGATACATTCGATAATGCAGACTTTTTGCCAGGGACCACAAATGTGCAACCTTATAGGGGAGGTGTTTAATGTCTACCGAGTTTCAATCCAACCCTGTTGCGACATTTATGTGGACTTACAACTATAAGCTGCAATTTGATTGCCGTCACTTTTACGATCTGACACCAAGCGTAACTTCATCTGATCCATTAATAGTTCCTGTTGTTTATAATCAGGCACAAAATTACTTTCAATTTTTGTTTAAAGGAGGATTTCCTATAAGTTTAGCATCAATTATTCTTACACCAATGGTTCTTGCTCCTCCTGTTCAAGGAGGTGTTCCATTTGTGGGACCATTGCAAAATTATGGTCTCTGGTGGGCGTCTACTTCTACTACGGCTTATGACGGCCAACAATATCCATTATTTACAGTAGGTGCTGAGAAAAATTCTGCTGGTCTATTGGCAAGATTGCCAGATGTAGTAATGGTGCAAATTATCATGAATAGTGACTACCGTATGAGATTTCCTTCTTCTCAAGCGACGCCTCCTTCACCAGGTCCTATTGTGGGGATGTAATTTATGCAACAAGTTACACTTGGTAATCTTATTCAGAATGCTAGATTATATGCTGATATGGTCAATAATGATTTTATGTCTACAGCAGAGTGGATCATATTTATCAATGATGCATTGAGAAGATATTATGATCTGATTGAACAACTATCTCAAGATTATTATTTCCAAGAGTACTTTTTCTTCACACAGAATAATGTCCTAACTTATCCGCTTCCAAATGACTTTTACCATTTAAGAGGTGTGGATGTTTGCGCAAATCTTATTCCTGGCAGCGATGTTAATGATGCTAGAAATCTGTGGGTTGCTCTGAGTCCATTCATGTTTGATGAGCGTAATACTAGGTCTTTTCTTTACTACCAAGCTGTAACTCCTCCATACTTCAGTAGGTATAGAATCCAGGGCAATGATCTAAAATTTGAACCATTGACAGCCACAGCTAACAGTTTGATTAGGATTTCCTATACCGTAATTTGCCCAGTCCTTCAAAACTTAAATGACACATTTGACGTTATATCGGGATATGATGCATTTATCTCAAAAGTAGCTGCTATGAGTGCCAGAGCACGTCAGGAATCAGATGTAAGCTTTTTAATGGCCGATATTGAGAGATTTGAGGCTGAGATTAAACGTCTAGCTTCTGATCGTAACCGTGACCAAGGAATGCGTATTTCAGATGTATACGCTAAACAAATGAACATATGGGGATTTTAAGATGGTGATGCAAACACCACGCCTCAAACAATTAATAACTGAAAACTACGAAATTAACCAGATTCAGCATTACACAACGATAATGAAGGATGAGATAAACAACTTTATCAACTCTGTATCTAAGCAAAAATGTGTTGTAAATCTTATTACTAATCTTACTTTAACTTCAGTGAGTAGTTATGTTTTATTTAATTCGGTTGGCTTTGATCCTTTCCAAACATATAATGCAACTACTGGTGTTTTTACTTCTCCAGTCACAGGAGTAGTAGAGATTTCTTGTAACATTATTGCAACAGGACCTGCTGGATCAAATATGCAAGTAGTCGGGCAGATTAACAAATCTGCGATATCTGGAAGTCCTATCACAAACTATGATTTCAATCTAAGCTACATAGGCAATGTGGCAACTGCAAATCTGAATGGGGTACAACTGATAAATTTGAACAAAGGTGATCAAGTCAGAATAGTATTTGTATCAACAAATGTTCCTGTAACTATATCAAGTATTCCAAATAATTCACAAATAACTTTTCAATGGTGATGATATGGCCGAAATAAATGGGATGAATTTAATAGAAATCCCAATCGGATTATCAGCGCAAGACTGGGCTCGTCTATTCAACTATAATCTTTCTATTGTTGATTACCACAATCATACTTTGAACAATGGTGTAAAGATACCGAGCGTAGACTTAGGTAGTGGAGATCTATTATTAAATAGTCAAAACATGAATAATGTTAATTTCTTAAACTTTGCACCAACTTCTACAGGAAGTACACAACCATATTGTCTATTTGTGAGTCCTGGTGGTGATCTAATATATGAGAATACTGTTTTCAGTTTGCCTATTACATCAGGAGGTGGTTTAAACATCACTTCTCTACCGGAAGGTTTTACAGTTGTTGGATCTCCACCAATTGCCATATTTGATACTACAAACTCTGTATTCTCAATAAAGTTTGAAAGTTCAGTAGGCGCAAATACTTCAACAATAAATGTTGATACAGTAAATTGTGTTAATTTCACAGTTGAAAATATTGCTACTGTATCTGTAACAGATTTACCTTTAGATCCTCATATAATTAAGACTGGAACTAACCACATTTTTCTAGGAGTTAATCTGTCTCCTGGACCTACTTATACAACATTTGAAAGTTCATACGTAGCCGATGTTACACTTGGTCCTACTGGAATATATAAATTGAGTGAGAATGGTGTATTTTATTACACTACTTCAAGTGCAGGATCTCAGGATCTATCATATTTTTTAGGTTCAAAAAACTGGGTAAGCTCTAATAACAACACAGATATTGTAAAAACTGGTACACGTTATTATATGAAAACCGTATCTTTTTCAATAGTTGGTCTTAAAGTTGATCAGACATTTTTACTTGACGACAATCTAAATAATAGCAACCTAGTTTCATTTATACCAAAAGTTTCAACAACATCTACTAATGAAATAGGAAGTACAAATACCATACTAAGTAACATTCAACTACCTACTTTTAAAGTGTTATTTACTGGAAATAGCGTATCAGTAGCGGTGTTTTTAGACTTTAGTTCATATACATCTTTATTTAAAACATTACAGTTAGACTTTAAAATGATATATGCAAACAATAAATACCAAGTTGATAATTAGGAAATAAAAGTATGGCTGCTAATTTACCACTTGTAACAATTGAAGATGGAGATGCTGATTGGGCACAAAAGATCAATCAAAATTTTCAGATTATAAAAGAACATTCTCATAATTTTGAAGATGGAACTGGAATAGTAATATCATCAAACGATGTTTCATTTGTTAGTGATGTAGATTCAGATGATATGGATGTAAACACATTACAATTCGTATCATTTGATAATTTGTCAGAAACGATAATATCAAGAAACACACTTTATGTGGTAGATGAAGAACTTTATTATTCAAATGGAACAAGATTCCCTATTAAGATAACTAATAACGGAAGTTTAAACATAAAAGTAATAGGTGGAGGAGGATTCAGTGGTGGTCTATCAGCTGCTGGTGCTTCAGTAACTTATACTTCCGCTTCGGACACTTATCAATTTTTAGGCAATACTGCATCACCATGCTCAATAAATGTTAATAATGTTAACGTTAACAATGCAACTATCCAATCAATTTTATCTTTTTCTACAATGACATTAACTGATTTAGTTATTACAAACTACTCTCCACAACCAAATGGAAATTATGTTTATTTTGAAGGTCCAGTTTATAATCCACAAGCAACATTAGTTCCCATCACAACTTTTGCTCAAACAGGAGCATTAGCTAGAAGTTCAATATTACAAACAAATTTCTCACCTGCATTAGTTGAGAAATCATATTCAACAGATATAATGACAGGTACTTGTAGGCTTTATGGAATTGGATCATCTCCATCTACTTCATTTGCTTTTATTCAAACACCACATTCTTTTATGTCTGATAGAAATGCTTATTTGACTAACAGATTTCTTTTTACTAAATCAACTAGTTTATTTTTTTCTATTTATGATAGAGATGGTAATAATATTCCTCCGACTTGTTTTGTACCAGGAACAATACCACCTGTAATTAGATTCGATTTTAACTCTTCATATAATAAAAATCTGTTTACTCCACTTGTAATGGCGAGCAGAAGGAATACATAATGAGTAATCTATTTTTGCCTCCATTTCCAGAAGAAGGTCTAACTACCGATTATATAAGTAGTATAAACAATATATTTACAGTCATATCATCACATACACATGTTCCTATTATTGTTCCTCAACAATATCCACAATACCCATCTGGAAACCAAATAGAAAGCGATTCTGTAAGCTGGGCTGATACACTTTCAGTTATTTCTATTCAAGACTGTAATAGTTTATCAATGATTAAATATGATTCTACTCCTCAAGATAACACTTTGTTTGTTCAGGATATTTACAGCAATTTATATTTTAAAAAAACAGGATTTGCTGCAATAAAAATAACAAATAATTTATTTGTTAACTTCTCTACAACTATTGCAGGTATACAAGGACCTATAAATTTTTATAAGGCAAATATAAACTTTGATACAGGTACAAATACATACAATTTCATATATAATGCTGGATTATTAAGTATTTACTCATTCAATATAAATATATCTTCATTGAATTCAACAGGTAGTATAGGTACATTTAAATTAAGTTTAAGTGATGCTCCCCATATTACAAATTCAAATGGATATGCCTTTATTGATCACAATAATAAATTTGTTTATTCGCCTCACCCAATACGTTTAGATAGGACTACTCAGGCAATAGGTTATGTATTTAACAATCAGTGTGATTTTCTTATACCGCCATTAGGATTTGGCTCGGTATATCCCACACCTGCTAGTAGTACTACATTTATAACTTTAACAATATTTACTAATACTGGTTCTTCATCAATAAATAATTTATTTACAATAGATTCTCCAATATGGTTTCCAGTAATCACTAATGATGAAACATTTGGGGGTAATATAAAGTCTTGTTTCTATTCTGAACCATTTAGCTCATTATCAAGCCCAGGAGGAACTCAGATTTTATCATTATCTACAAACACTGAAAGATTTGTATGGAATCTTACAACTTCTTCGAATTACACTAAATTTACTAGAATAATTCACTACAATTTTAATCTTTTTGAATCAATAGGTGCTACCAATGAAACTAAATTGCCAATAACAGGATGGAATGATTGTCTAATAGAAAATACAACAGATGCAGGAGTGATAGAAAAATATATTTTATGTGACGTAAGAGGAAGCACGGGAATAAATTTCGGTTATAAATTCCATTATCTTTACGATATGGGAGCAACAGCTGTATGAAATTACAAGAACAATCAGTAAATATAATCCTAACAAAGGGTATTGATACCAAGACAAACAGCAAGCTTGTCGAAGGTAAGTTGTTAGAGATGGAAAACTGTGAGATTAACAATGAACAGATTATCAAATCTCCTGGTACAAATGAATTAGCAAAATCTCAGACTGCATTGAGTGTTGTACAAGATCAAAAGGCTATAATAAACGCATACAACACTATGATTGTCGCTGATAACAATTCAATTTACAAATACAATTCAGATCAGAATGTTCTAAATAAGATAGAAAATTGTGCATTCAGTTCTCATGATGAGATCAATGTTGTTCAAAATATTTCAGAGATTCTCTATACATCATCAGGAAATGTAAACCAACTATCATCTCCATACTTCACTTATGGAGCACCATTTGCAGCTGGTTACAATGTGATGGCACCTATTTCATGCCAATTTGGTGTGTATTTATTTACTGTAACGTTTGTGGCAACGGCTACATCTGGAACGACACAAACAGGATATTATCAAATAGTACTTTTGAATACTTCAGCTCAAACACAGGTATATGAAAGTGTTTTCCCATTTACTTTCATGGCAAGACAAGAAGTTCCTGCGGATTGTATTGCTACTCCTGCTGGCATTTTTATGTATACCATTGATTATGTTACTGGAAAAGTTTACGAGTATTTCATGACGTACGATTTAAGCATCATTCAAATGCTTCCTTCTGCTCCAGCATCATCTGATATTTTTCCTATAAACACTGTTTTTATTCCAAACAGAACTACAATAAATAACTTAACTAACTACGTAGTTTCAATGACAATAGAATATTCAGATAGCCTAATATTCTTTGCTTTTAGGCAGGGAACAGCGGCAAGCTGGGATGGTATGATTGCTGTCCGTGATCTTGGAAATGTTAATGTGTTTTCCCCTCAGCTGTATATAAACGCATTGGCAATAAATACAACATTCTTAACACAAACATTATGTTCATGCATTTTTAATCATCCTATTTCTCAGCAAAACTATTTTGTAGCTATATTTGGACTGAGATTTATCATTATCGATACGGCTTCTTTTGTCACTAGGGCATCATTTCCACCTAGTGGAATACCATCAAACATATCACTACACTCTGTCTCATTTTTGCAAAGTAATCAAAATCTGGTAGTTCTACTGCATGATATTAGAGAATTCGATGGTATTGATACCAATTTTAATATTATTGCTCCTACAGTTTACCAATACAATTTGGAACCAGTAACTACTGGAAGCTTAACTTTGACAGTCACTCCACAAACTGCTGCATTTGGGTTTGATCCTAGATGGGTTAGTGGAAGCTTTGGAACATCTGCTATTGCGGGTCCTATTTTTACTGTTTATGACAAGATATTCATTCCTATCCTATATTTCGCATATCTTACAGGAACTGATGGTGGAACTAATTATGACACTCCAAAAATAGACCTAAACTGCAGTGCTCATTTAACTCAATTCATATCATCAATAGATTTCCCAAGCCCATTGGCAGGCATGACAAACTTATTAAATCATGTTAGTTGGTTGAAAGATTATAGCTGTTCACTCTATACGAAAACAGGTACGGAACCACCTCCAAATCGTTCTATGCCACCAGCATTGTTGAGAACAAAGGCCACATCTGCTGATGATACAAATCAAACGAATAATCATTATGTTGGTTTTTTTGTTCAACAACAGACTGTTAGTATAGGTGGTCAAGTTTTTTATTTACATCAACTTAACTCTTACGCAATACAGATTCCAGATGACTTTAACTTTCAAGGATTTCCTAGAGGCGCATTTTATTTTGGATTTGGAAAACTATATGAGCTAACGAGAAATACCATATCGGAGCAGGGTTTTTTTGCATTTCCTCAGATTAGCATCGGTGCAACAGCTGGAGGTGGAACCATAGCAGCTGGAAAATATCTGTATGCTGCACATTATGAATGGACAAATGGTAACGGAGAACTCGTTAGAAGTGCAGTTTCAGAGGTGTTATATACTCTCGCTGCTGGTGCTGCATCTATCGATGTTTTTGTTACACCACCTGCATTTTTCAGCAATAAAACAAATGCAGTAGTAAGGATATTTAGAAGTACAGTAAATGGTAGAGTTCTTTTTTCAGAAGCAAATATCGCCATAAGTAATCCATGGCCATTAAAATATGTTGATTCATATGCAGATACAGATCTAGAAAAGAATGAGATAATATACACAAATGGGGGTGTTCTTCAAGACTTTCCATTTCCTGCTATTACATCATTTACAGCATTCGACAATAGTATCTATGCAATAGATGAGAATAATCGTAATCAAATATTCATATCTAAAACAAACTCACCAGGATTCGCGTTATCTCTTATTGCTGAGGCATCTATTCAGGTAGAGACAACTGATGGACCATGCACGTTTCTAGCTAAAATGGATGACAAACTCATCATCTTTAAGAAGAACACTTTATACTTCACATCAGGTCAAGGACCAAGCAATGTTGGTGCAGGTTCAACACTATTCCCTCCTCAATTTATTACATCTCCAGTTGGTTGTAACCAGCCTAATAGCATAGTCGTATTCCCAAATGGAATAATATTTAAGAGCCAAAAAGGAATTTGGCAGTTAGATCGATCATTAAATGTGAGATATATTGGCGCAGATGTAGAGGCATACAATGATCTTACTATTAGCTCAGCCGAGCTTCTAAGCGATAAAAATAAGGTTAAATTCACAACATTAGAAGGTATCATTCTTGTTTATGATTATTACTACAATACATGGAATATTGAGACTTATTCATCTGGTATCGTGGATACTGCTATTTCTAACAATATTTTCACCACAATTGATTTAAATGGAGTTATCTCTGCTGAAAATGACACGATAAATCAAAGAAACAATAAGAACTATTCCATGAGATTCACTACTGGATGGGTTAAATTAGCTGGTCTTATTGGATTTCAGAGACTTTATAAGATTATGTTCTTAGGAGATTATCAAGGTTCACACGTTCTTAAAGCATCCATATATTACGATTACAATCCCGAACCACTCGAGTTCCATTATTTCAATCCAAGTCAAAATTTGGGGATATTTAACGCGTTTGGGAACTATAATTGGGGTCAGGTTACTCCTTATGCTGGGTATCAAGATTCCAACTATCTATTTCGCATAAATGTAAGGCAACAACTTTGCACTTCTGTTAAAATCACGATTGAAGATGTATTTACTGGCCTAACTGATCAGACTGGATCAAGTTTTTCTGTAACTGCACTAAATTTTGATATAGGCGTGAAGAGCGCAACTGCTAAGGTTCCATCAAGATTACAAACTTAGGAGATTATTATGGGGTTATTCGATTCAGTTGGGGATCTTGGAACAAAATTAAATGAAGGTGTAGATAAAGCAACAAGTGGATTAGATAAATTTGAAAAAAAAGTTGAAGATTATACAAAAAAACTAACTGGAGCCGGCGAAGCTGACCGAAGAAAAGAAGAAATAGAGAGAGCTGAGAAAGAATCTCAAGGTAAGGCTGAGGAGAGATACAAAAAAGAATCTCTTGATATCACGGCCCTTAAAAAGCAATATTCTGATGCTCTTATGAGAAATCTTCAGCAGCAAACAGCTGGATTTGGATCTGCTATTACATCTCAGCGTGGCATGAATCCAGCTTTAGCAGCACATTTGATAGGAAGCACAGCATCTGAAATGGGAGCTAACGCTGCAGGTATTGGCGCATTAAAGCAAGAAGAGATTGGATCGCAAGCTGAAATGTACAATAAGCAACTCATGGCAAACCTTAAGCAACAAGAATACGCAAAGGCTATGGGTCAAGCTCAATATGTAAATGAAGGAGACCAACTGTTTCTTAATAACATAAGAAATTTGGTTGCATCTGGTGGAAATAGCATGATGACATTAATGGCAGCTCAAACAGGAGGAGGATCAGCAGCAATGGCTGGCGCTGGACAAGCAATGAGTACTGGCCCTGGTGCTGGACAACCTTTACCTTCGCGATACGGTTTGGGACTTAGTTCGGCGCCTGGAGGAGGCCAAAGTATGGCAAATCCATTCACTCCTCCCCAATACCAGGACATTTATAGCGATGTACGCTTGAAAACAGCGGATTACAATCCTGAAACTCACCACATGGCTTATGCTGGACTTTTAACGGGTGACCATGGTGATAACATTAGAAACCAGTTAAAATCAAATGACGAGCTTAAAACACCGTCTAAAATAGAAATGCAAAAATTTGAGTCATCTTTGGAGCCTAAAAAGTACTATTATAAGGCAGGATCGAAGGCTGATGATGGTGGAGAGGCTCACACTGGACCTATTGCCCAAAATATTGAGAAGTCATCCATTGGAAAAAATATTGTCAAAGAGGATTCAGAAGGCATGAAGACACTCGACTTGAAGGGACTCACAACAGGGTTAGCATCAAGCATCTATGATCTGAACGAAAGGCTTAAGAAAATGGAAAAAAGGAGATCGGCATAATGGATTCATCATTCAAAGAATTTCCAGAGAATCGATACTCGCTGTCAGACGTCACTCCATATGCCAAGCGTATGGTTGAGAAAGAAATTTCATCTGTTCCAAATCTTTTCAAACCTGGAAAATCTGGAGGAACACCAGAATCATTTCAGCCAGAACAAGAAACAGAATCTGGAGCACCTCAAAGTTTCAAGCTTCCTTTCGAAACTGGAGGTGATCAAAGATTTGGAATGACCACAGATCCAACTTCTCCACAGAAAGTAGAAGCATCAAAAGTTTCACAAACAATGGCTGGACTTGGTGACTTCCCTCAACCAAACTATGAGATTTACAAAAAACTAGGTTCAGCAGCTGAGCGTGAATCAAATTTAAAAGGTGAGCAAGAACAAAAAAAGCTTGTAGGTGAGGAAGGACTTTATAATAAATACACTGAGACACTCAATGGACAATTAGATTTTCAAAACAAAGCGTATACAAGTTGGCTTGCAAGTAATGATAAAGCAAAAGAAGGACTCGACCAAGTGCAGTCAAAGTATCCCATGATGAGTCGTGGAGATGTAATTGCAAACATGTCCATAGGCCAAAAATTGACCACTGCTGCACTTACAATGATAGTTGCTGGTACAGGTGTACCAATAGATAAAAATCCAGCATGGGGAGCGTTTAATCAATCCCTAGATGATGTTGTTCAAAGCCAAAGAATAGGATACGAGCGTGAACGAGCAAATATAATGCAGAAGAAGGTTTTTGATGATCAAACATTTAATGTTGCCAATGCTAAGGCGCGTGATGATGCACAGATAAGAGAGAACATCTTAAAGAATAATATGGCCATGCTTGATGTAAAGTCACAACAGCTGTCTGGTCCTGAAAAAGCACAGCATTTAAAAGATCTCGGAACATTAGCTAGATCCAATATTGATATGACTCTTGATCAACTTCGTCTTTCTACTCAGCAACAATTGTATTCTCTCAAGATGCAACAAGAGTCTAGAAAAATGGATATTGCTAACGATGCTGGCAAGAGATATACACGTCTCACCGTTCCAGATATTAAGTATGATGACAATGGAAACGTAATTGTTAGTAATAGACAAGTAGATTTCTTTGCTAGTTCTCCAGAAGAGAAACCAAAAATAGCTCTACAAGCATCTGAAAATTTTGCAAAGATTAATCTGATTGGACAATTACAACAGGTTGTAGGAAAAGATAGGAATGCAGCCAACACGATAATAAAAAACTTAGAAGATAACTATAAGTTCAAACTACCACCTGAACAAGTATGGATAAAGAATCTTGTTTCATCTGATCCAAATGCTGGAACAGCAAAAGCTGCAATAAACGATATCTTAAAGACTTTGATTCAGCAAAATCAAGAATACATCCAAGTAAACGCTAGTCAGAGGTAGTAAAATAATATGGCTGACAATGAAGTTAGTTCTGCATTTTCTTTATCTCCAGGCATTGAAGCAACACCTTCACCTGGAGGAAAACCTGTTCTATCTGATGCTGAACAATCAAAAATTAATTACAAATATTATGCTGATCAAAACAAGTATTACTGGGAGGGTTTAGCACGTGAAGCATGGGGTGGTGCTACTCTTGAACTCGGCAATCTTATTACTGATCGTGGGCTGGATGATAATACTAAAAGAAACTTACTACAACAAAAAGCTGATCATCCAGTTGCATATATGCTTGCTAATACTCTTGGTGTTGTTGCTGGTACTGTTGCAGTTCCTGAAAGCTTAGCAGCAAGATTAACTGGTGTTGGTAAAGTATCGGCAGAAGCTTATAGGTTTGCACAAGGGGCATCTGAAGCAAAAACATTAGCTCAGGCCGCAAAACTTGGCGTCGTTGAAGGCGGTTTATTTGGTCTGAGAGATGTTGTAAACACAGAAAGTCTTGATCCTAATTTCACAATTGAACACTCATCTGATTATGTTCAAGACATCATGAAGGGTGCAGGATATGGTCTAGGCGGACGAATTGCACTACATGGGATCGGTGAACTTTATGGTAAATATGTTAAAGGACAGGATGAATTAAACTCAGAGATTCCTGTTACGATAGGTGAGTCAGAAAAGTTTGGAAGTCGTCTTGCTAAAACAAACAACGCATACACATCTAATGATGAAATAAACGCAGCTGTTGCCAATAATCAAAAAGCTGCTCATCTTGCATCTAACATATCATTCCTTAACGATATGGACGACAAAGCATCTGAACTCGTCAATTCTATTAAAAACAAAGAAGAGATAGATACAAAACATCCCGGTAACAAGGCGATATTATTCCTTAACGATTTATCTGGTGCACCCGATACTGTTAAACAACTTGCTTTAGGTAGAAAATCAGCAAATGATCTATATGACAAATGGAGTAAAAGATATGAGTTGTATCACGAATATGGAGAAGATTTCGATTCAATAAAGAACTCTCTCACACGTGATGCTCAGGAAAGTGCGAATCAATCAGACTTTTACAATCTTAAAGCTAGAAGAATAGTAGAAGATACTCTAGATACTTCAACAAAAGATTACTTTTCTGATATCAATAACAACACCATAAACGATAAATTCCGTGCTGGTGTAATGGGCAAGGATGGAATATTTAAGAAGACTGAACAAATTTTTGATGAAGCACAAAACCCTATTGTTTATGCAATGGATCCAGTCACTAAAAAACCTAGAATTGGTCCAGATGGAAATCCTATACAACTTGATCCAATGACAGAAAAGAATTTATACGAAGCGCGTAAAGCTGTTCTTGATGCAAATAGACCTAACCAACAATATACTGTAGCGCTTAAAAATCTTTATGAAGAATTCAAGAATAGTATTGCTAAACCAATCTCAGAAACTTCTGATACATATTTGTTGAGAAAAGGTTTGACACCAGAACAAATTTATTCCAAGACTCAACAACTTAGAAAATCTTTTAACGACAAGGCATACTCACTTAGAAAAGAACTTGGTGGCGCAATCGTTGGACAGAAAGAAGATGTTCTTTTATCTCAAGTAAAATCACAACTATCAAATTACATTGAATCAAATTTTGGCGAATTTGGAAAGACATCTGTAAGAAAGACTCAGCTAATAGATGCTCTTAATAATGCTCAAGAAAATCTTCTTTTGTTCATGAATAGAAAGAAGTCATTACCGAATGCTCCACGTAAAGTTCAAGGAAGAGAATACTATGACAAACGTGGTGCGACTATTAAAGATGTTTGGACTCAAGTAAGAAATGTAACAGATGATACTCCTAAGTGGAAAAATCAAACTGCTAACTTTAAAGGAGAATTACAGAAGACTCAGGAAAAGATAAATGGAGCATTTTCTGAGTTGAATAGTATTTTGCCTAATGAAGAACTCGCTTATCTTAATGCGGCCATAAATGATCAGTTCAAACGTAAACAAGATATTGTCGACAAGATTTCACTATTAAACGACAAGACATCCGGGAATATGTTTCAGAAAGGATCCATGTACAAACAGGCTGAAGAAGCCGGTTATGGAGGAGGCATGAGTACTAAACGTCATATCATTCTTGGACTTAAAGACTTCTTTGCTGGATTCATAAACCCTGCTGATTTTAGATTTGCTCAGCTTCAGGCATTTCGTGTACTCGAAAATGTTTCACAAGGATTCATCCAGAAGACTTTTAAGACTAGAAAGCCAATAGTAGATAATGCTGAGAACATTGTGCAGAATCGTATGCAGGAATACGCAAATATGCTTGAAAAAACATCCAAGATGACAGGAATGATAAAAGATGTTGCTTCATCAATCTTGAATGTAACTAAGCCAATTGTAAGATCTTCTGTGCCCACATACACAACAATGTCAAATAACTCAGACCATATCAACGAAGTTAATAGCCAATTTGAAAAGATCGCAAAGAACTTAAGAGGTATGCAAGGAGATCCCGGACTGTATGCGCAAAGAATGGATTTCGCTCTCAGCAGTTTGCGTCAGCTATCACCAGAAATATCAGAAGGAATCAAGAACAGAATGTACAACCAGATTGGAATGATCAACCGCATATTTCCAAAATCTGGGGATGGAACTCCATACAAGGTTGACGTCCCGCTTGCTCTCAAAGCTAAGTTTCTGGACAATGTAGACGCTCTTACTAATCCAAATAAGATTTTAGATATGATGAGATCTGGAACAGCGACAAGTGAGCAAATATCAATATTTAAAATGAGTCATCCAGATATCTGGAACAAGACTTTGCAGGAAGTTACTCGCCAGATGTTCTACACAAACCCTCCACCAGAAGCTCAAGCACGTGCATATGGACTATTTGGAATCAAGAGTATTCAATCCCAAATGTCAGCTGAACGTTTTGCACAGCAAATGATCCAACAACAAATCATGAATCAATCCCCAAAACGCCAACCTAAATTAAAAAATCCATATTCAGATCTAAAAGGACTAACAAAAGGAAACAACCTCACACCACAAGGAGTAAATGATTGACCATAAGATCAAGACGAGAGATTCTTTATGAACTATTGTTCCAAGACAAATCTTTCAAAATAACTGCTATGTATTCAATCGTTATTGCCATATTAGAAAAAGAAAAGATGGTCTATCGAAAGGATAGGCGAGTTTACCTAGATGAATTTTGTACAGAACAATCATACGAATCTCAAAAGATAAAAAATGAGCGTCGATACAAAACTCTTGTAACTCTTTACGGAATAGATGAAGAAGGTGATCGTAGAATCATTCACAGACTTTTTTTGCCATTTCATCAAAGAATTGACTATGCACGCACAGAATTCTTCAAAATATATCCACTTTTTTGTGAGAATGAAGAATTTATTTTAACAGTGCAGTACACTGATAGCTTGAGGCGTAGTGTAGAAACCGTGTACGAAACGAAAGGGTACTAATGGATTACAAGAAAGATGCACCGCAGTTTGTTCCAGATGAAGTAAAAGGAACTGTAGATACAGTTGAAGATTTGCTTGCTCATATCATTAAGACAGTGCGAGATATTCAAACTAGATCAGAGGATGGAACTCAAGTAAAAGATATATTTCTTACCCTTGATGATTTAGCAGATTTGGCTCATAGGGTGTGGGATTTAGTACAAGATCCAGTAGTAGAAAAAGTAACAGAGACATTTTGGGATAGGATACATAAAATCTTTAGCTAATAAACAACAGTAAGATCCACACCCATCTGTTTAAAGAATGTATAAGTCATGTAGTAATTTCCACCATCTCCGAAGTATGGACCCCACGAGTTCCTAATCTTTAAAAGCTCTTGCTGATCATCAAATCCAATTATCAAAACTTCATGGCCTGCATTACTCTGTACGCAATAGTCTGGACTACGTTGCTGCTTGCATGCATACAATCCACCCATCTTTTTGAACCCATTAATAGTTACATCAAATCCCTGAACAGCTTGTTGATGAGTAGAATCAAGATAGAAAGCCATTAGTACACGATGCCCACCTCTTAGAGAGGATTTAACTACGTCTAGATTAGGACTCTTGTAATATGAATATTGCATCGATCTAACAACTTCGCTTGCTTCTGGATGAGCAAATTGTACATATTGCATAGGATCAATAGTCTGGGAAGGATCAGGATACATGTAAGGGCATGCATATCTTTCAACCACTCCATATTTCTTTAGTGGATCTATGATCTCAGATGGATAAAATGCACCATCCCAGTAACTATTACCCATGTATAGATCTAGAGATAGAGAGCATTGTTGGCTGATATCTATGCCTGTCAAAGCGTCTAATGCCGCCGTAGAAGCAAAAGTTACGCAAGTACCATCTTCGCCTTGATCTAGTACCGGAACGCCATTCATGCCCACATCAATCGCGGATGCTGTATGTTGAAAGGATGATATTCCTTTACTGTAGTCTTTTTCTCCAACGCGTCGTGCCTCGATCTTGTGCTTTGCAATAGTATCCGCTGGGAAAGTCATTAGCTTGACATGTTTGAACTCATGCTCCATACCAATGTGTACTTCGTTATTACTAAACACTCCATTGCAAGAATCTGCGCCAAATATAGATAAACCTATCATTGTGCTTTGAAAAAATCCCATAATTGTTACCTCCTCAAACAATATAGCGCTAACTCTTATTTTTACCTCATTGCTGACCAGTTGATTAAATGACGCATAGTTTGGATTGCTAAATAATTTTACTTGATTATGCGTAACATGGATTGTTGCAAATAACCAACACTTTTATATAAAATCGATAAAATCTATAAAAAAAATAAAATCTATAAAATAGTTGACAAATTAAATTGTCCAGTTCATTATATCTTCAGTGCCCGGGAATAGGTCTCCGGTACTAAATGTAAAAGCCCACTGGGCATAGTCGAAAGGGTTAAAGTTATGTTAAGTCTACAGTCTCTCTCCAATCAAGAAATCTCTGAATTACTAGAAAACAAAAATTACGAATTAGAAATAGAACGTGCAAAAACAAGAATATATTACTCAACAATGAGGCCATTCGAAGATTACCTCGAAGTTGAACGTACAGATAGATTCGATGAGCTTATAGATGATATCAATTGGATAGAAGACGAGATATTAACTCGTGAATGTGCAAATATCCAAATATCTCAAGATTTAAAAAATCTTCATAATGCAAAAGATGATTTGTTTAGATCATTGGATAATTGGAGAAAGTCATTTGATAACCGTTAATAGTTGATTGATTCTAATTTGTAAAACCTAATTTAAGGAGTGTTAAATATGTACAAAGATAACTTCGACGAAGAACTATTCGAATTCGCTGCCAACCAACGTGATTACATCCATTACTTAAGAAATCCATTTGCCATCTTAGATGATGAGCGCGCTATGGAATTAGAACTTGCTGTGTATGAACTTGATAAAATCGTGGAAGAACTAAAAAGGAGAAAGGTGTATGCGCATTGAAGATATCCCAGATAAAGAATGGGCTGAGATTGTAGAAAGCTTGAGACTTTGGACGATAAGAGACGGTAAATTGGGGTCTGTAAGTAAGCAGACAGGAATCAGTGTCATTACTCTTAACCGCGCATTGCGCGGTGGTAGGCTTGGTTTTTTCCCAGAGATGAAGATTAAACATTGGATAAACGAAAGGGAGCATGAATATGAAAGTACAAAGAAAAAGAAGTGAGTATCTGGGATCAGCAGACATGGCAACAATCATGGGTATAAATCCATGGCAGACTAGATCAGAGCTTTACTTATCTAAGGTAGAAGGAGTTGATAAAGAAGAAAACGAAGCTATGAAATGGGGTCGTTTGTTAGAGCCAGTGATAATAGATGAGCTATGCCGATTAAAAGAGATTCCAAATTATAGTATGCAAGTTCATGTACGTCATGAGAAATATGATTTTATTGCTGGCACAGCTGATGCTATCACTCCTGCAAAATTGATTGAGATAAAGACAACTAACGAGTTCTCTCATCGTAAATGGCAGGATGAAATACCCCTCAATGTTCAAATACAATGTCAGTTCTTAATGGGTTTGACTTCATTGCCAGAAGCTTTGATAGGTGTATTGGTTGCTGGTCAAAAGCTTAGAGATTACAAGTTAGAGTTTGATCAATGCTTGTACAATAGAATTGTAATAGAAGCAGTTAAGTTTTGGGAAAATCACATCATTCCACGCATTCAACCGGAGGACTTTTAAATGTTAACTTCTTTGATTATCGGCATGTTGCTAATGGCTGGACCTGGTTTGTTTGTTCTAATTATTGAATATATAGAAAGTAAGGAAAACGAAAATGAATAATAATAACATTAGACTAATACCAAAAAAATATTGTCATTTGGCAGGAATTAGGAACACATCAAAAAGTGAAAATTATCGTGAACGTCATAAAACTGCCGAAATTATAGTTGAAAATGCCCGTGTAAAAAAACTTTTGGAATCTCACTTAAAAGGTATGAAAAAATGACTAACGAAAATCAATTATGTGTATGGAATGACGAGACAAATATAGTTCAGATAAGACAGATATTTGCTCCAACTCTTACGAGTGGTGAGTTTGATGCATTCATGCAAATGGGTAAAGCAACTGGTTTAAATCCGTTTCTTAAAGAGATCTGGGCTGTTAAGTATGGTAATTCTCCTGCTCAGATATTCGTTGGTCGTGATGGGTATAGAAAGTCAGCTCAACGTAATCCTCTTTATGATTATCATACTGTAGACGCTGTGTACTCTAACGATAATTTCGAGGTTTGCAGTGGAGATGTGAAGCACAGTTACGGCATGAAAGATCGTGGTGTATTAGTTGGTGCTTACTGTATGGTTCAGCGTAAAGGTTCTTCTCGAGCTGCATATGTCTTTGTTGATATGAAAGAGTACAACAAGGGTCAATCAGTTTGGAAAGAGAAGCCAGCTACTATGATTAAGAAGGTTGCAGAGGCTCAGGGTTTGAGAATGGCTTTCCAAGAACTGTTCTCTGGAACATATGACGAAGCAGAGGCATGGAATGATAAACAGAGACAAGTTGATATTCCTGTAAAAAAGACTACGACCGCCAGTACTCCAGCGTTAGAAGCAATCGAAGTGTACACAGTTGATCAAGTAAAGGATAAAATAGAAATGGCAAAGACTAAACGTGATCTTGCTAAAGCGGCACAGATGGCTCAAACGTTAACAGCAGAGGAAAAGAACGAAGTTAGAGAGTTGTACAATACGAAGAAACTAACAGTGGAGGATACCGCATGATTATTGATTTTTTGGCAGTGATTGGTGGAATTACAGTAGCATTGATGGTAGTTGTTTTAACGGGTTACTTAATGAGGTAAATAATGGCTTACTGGGATGAAGTAGAACAAAAATGGGTTGAGAAGTTTACAAGAACAGCGGCTTTGAAAAGAAGGGACGATACAGTGGTAGAAGAAAACAATACAAATCAGATCCAGTTAGTAGGTCAATTACAGCAGTACACCCGTTTTTCGAGCAAAGTTGGTAGCTGTAAGATTAAGGTTTCAGACTTCAGCCATGGCAAGAGGCACGAGAATCGATTCTATGTGGCCGTATTTGAAAGTTTGCTAGATTGTGTAGACAATATACCTTTGGGTTCTAAAGTACGCGTTACAGGCCGTTTAAAGAACAATGTTGTAGAACGGGATGGGGTTACTAACACCAAGATTGAAATAGTTGCCAATCAGATCGAGAAGATGGAAGACGCACCAACTTGGTGATTATTCCTCTTCAATTATAAGTTCTGGAACTTCCGTCATTAACCTTACAAATTCAACTCCATCAAATTTCTGATAATAGTCTCTAGCTTCTTCTTCCGATCTAAAATAATTACTATTCACATAAAATTCTGCATTTACTCTAATTATAGAAGGATATTTCTTAATTTTTACTTTAATTATTTCCCACTCTCCTAGAATCTCATTTTCAGTAGCCGAAGAAACAATACTCATCTTATTCCATAAGGTTTGATTAAATCGTCTACCTCTTTCAGAAACAATTGTATTTCCTTTTCTATAAGCCTGCAAAACTTCTTCGAGTTTCATAGTGTCTCCTTTTTGCTACTCGATCATAAGGTCTTGAATTTCGATAAAATCTTCATCGTCGTTGTCATCATTCTTGCAGTTGAAGAAGTACTGAAACTTAGAGTTATTTTTGTCCCAGAAAGTATAAACTACGCAATTGTCATAATCGAAAATTCTCTGGACGTGGTACTTATCAACCTCAGATTCAGCTTGTGATTCCATTGCCGTACATCCTAAGAAAAGTAAGCTACCAATGGTTAAGGTTAAAATAGTCTTCATACGAACTCCTTTTGTGGTAAAAATGAGACACTCTTCCTTTTTTTCGATCATACTTCTTCCTTTGCCCAACCCATTCGTACATATTCTCCAAGATAAGTTAAATATTCTTGCATTCTGTCCCTTTCATCTTTGAAAATCATCTCAAAACCGCAACTCTGTTTTAAATGTAATCTGTTCATTGTTTGTATTTGTACGAGTATTCCATATCTCCACTCGTCGAAACTAGTCGGGAGTGGCATTAAAACTTCTTCCTGTGGATTCATTCTTTCTTCCTAAAAAATTTGGTGATATTGTGGAGGGAGATCATGCATAAAAAAACGAGCCCTAGACGATAGAATATTTTCAGAGGACCTGATTGGTTGGCGTCTTTTTGAGGAGTTAAGGCGAGATCTAATGCTTTTTGATTAGCAGCATAGGCGGACCAAGAGGGCTCGAGTTGTTTCTTTTGGTACCAAGTATTGTGGAAAACATTAGACGTTGAATCTTCATATGCTGCTTTATTTATCTTATATGATTCTAAAGACTTTGAAACCTGCTCTTTCAAGAAAATGACACGGGGGTTTTCTTGCACTACCCTCTCAGAGCTCGTAATTTCGTTTTTAAGCGTTCCTTGCACTATTAGGCTGACTTCATATGCCGAAGCATACAAACATAAAAATAAAGCCAATTTAGAGCGTGTCATGCTATGCATAACTGCGAACCCGCTGATCATCAAGAGAGCCCCGGCAGCACAGAGCTCTGGAGAGACGAAACCAATTGACTCATAAAGAGGCACCGACTGGATATAGATCAAACTCATGCTCAAAAGAGCACTTGCTGAGAAAATTATGACGGTTGGGATTTTTTGGAGTAATGCGCTAGAGACCAACCCGTCCAGGGTGAATAACCTTTCCACGTTGAATGGTAGGCGATTCGGAACATGCTCCACTTCAGCCAATTTGGGGGCTGCCTGCGGTTGAACAGATAATGAGCTTTTAACCTTTGGCCTGTCGGTATGCTTCCCAACCACCGTCCCCTTTCTTTTTTTATCATAAGCTTGTTGTCTAAGGCTTTTAAGAAGAATTGCTTCATCATTCGTAACTCCATCAGTTTTAAGAAGATGTTTAACTTGATCAAGAACATAATCAAGTTCACCTGTCTTTATTCTTTCTTTTAGATCATGAATTTTGTCTGAAATCGACGAGTTTTTCTTCATATTTAACACTTTTACCATACTTCTACCCCTTTTTTGTTAATACCCGTCATAATTATATCATGATTTGGGAAAAAACTCCACCTCCTTCTTTCGACGTTCAACTAACCCTTTTGTGACGTTCCCGGCAACTTTGTTGTATCGCTGCATTTCATTTGCGAGGGCTTGCCAGTCGTTTTTCTGAATTGACTTGACCATCACATAGTCTAGTTCGCCAACGTTGTACAGAAACGATCCTAGGCCCACCCAGACAGGATCTGGTAGAACGTATCTGCTGAGGACGGGGTACACGTTTTTGTGTAAATAGGCCTGGATCCATCCTACTGCTTGCTCCTCGGTACATTTGTCGCCCATGTGCACACGGCCACCCCCTGGGTAGTTTGTGGTTCCATAACCTATTGTTGGAATACCCCGTAAGTCCAAGTACGCGTCTTTTCTGAATGATTCAAAATGCTTAATAAGGTCTATAAGGACGGTGTCTTTGCTTAACATCATTTTTTATCCTTTTTCATATTTAATTTTTTATACACATCAAATCCATATTGTTCGCTGTAATGTTGTACATAGGCATTTCTCATAGACGGATCTTCATTCTCATATGCCGTGACACTCTGAGCATAGATACTATTTCTGTTCTTATTGCAATAATCAGCATAATCGGAATATTCCCACATTCCATTCTTCAGAAAGTCTTTTCCCTCTCTTACAATCCGTGTTCTGAGCTGTTTGGCATGATTTTCTGGAAGAAGGGAATACCATTCTATCCATGATGGCCAATTTTTGCTTATGTAATTTAAAACATCTTCTACACTTCTCATATTAATTTCTCCTCATTTCAGAAAATTTTATCATCTCATCAAGATTTTCTTGCAAAGTCATTGTCTTTAAAGGGGGAAGACCAATTTTTTCCCTTATTCTTGCCTGCTGTTCTGCGTATGTTTCCTCCTTCTTCGGTTGTTCAGTGATTGTTTTCCTTTCCTCTAGACAGTTGTATTTTTTCTCCTTTAAGAACTTCGAGAATCCCCTTTCTGCGATATCTAAGGTCACATTGTTAATGTTCATGAACTGATGAAGGTTTGATAAAGACTGGAATTTGCAGAACTCATCAAAAAATATCTGGGCTGTCAAATCTGGAAACTGTTTGAATATGGAATCCACATTTTTCTGAGAAACTTCGAATGTTATAAATTTCTCTTTCGTAAACTTTTTAACGAAGTCTCCAAATATTCCAGATAGCCTATTTTCTAAGCATTTTTCTTTTTTCTTAACATCATTAAAAGTGTGTGTGTCTGTCTTTTCCTCACACACATGAGGGAGTTCATTGGGGGAGCTAAGACTGGGGGAGCTAAGTGTGTGTTTTTCACACTCATCATACGTGTGTTTTTCACACTCACTTGAGTGTGTTTTTCTCACGTACCTATGTGTGTTTTTCACACTCAAGTTTTTAGAAAGATACTCTCGATAGTTTTTGAAAACTTTTTCAGTAAGTCTATAAAAAAGAGTTCTGTAATCGATATTAAATTTTTCACATTCTTCTACGGTCGATGTTCTGCTTTCTAACCATCCATCTTTCTGTATTTCCTTAAGACGTTTATTGATCTCTATGCGCGAAGATCCAATCCAAGTTGCCATGGTCTCGTGGTGGATGTAACGCCATTCTCTGAAATTTCCCTTGAAATTTAGACCTTGTGCAAATCTCATGAGGATACGATATTCGAGATGGCTTAGATCAGGAATCGCGTCAATTTCTAATAAATAACGCCCTCCTCCAGTTGACATTTCTTCGTTTTTATCTGATAACATAAGTACTCCTAGTGTAGAGAGATTCCGAAGCCATCTTCCCCGATGGCTTTTTCCATTTACCCCATTTCATTTTTTTATCACATATTCACCTCCTTTTTGTGCAAAAGGTGACAAAATTTTATGTAATTGTGTATTGATTTTGATGTATAATCGTGATATAATGTAATCAAGTTAGACGTACTCCTTGTAAGTATGGCTAATGGTCAAAACGTGTCGGATCGTGTTTGACCGGTGTTGTGAGCGTGGTCTGCAAAACTGCGCTCATTTTTTTGTGTAAATTCATCATACCTAGTTTTTTTGGCATTGCAAATCAGTCCATCAAAAATCTATTTACATATCGATGCACACATTTTAATCTTTTTTTGTACTTACCAAAGGAGAATAAAATGGTAGCACCAGCTATAACCAGCATCGCCCCATCGAGCGGCACAAACTTAGGAGGAACAAGCGTTGTCATCACGGGTACTGACTTTACAGGAGCAACATCTGTCTCTTTTGACAGTGTGCCTGCTGCGAGTTTTGTTGTTAACTCAGCAACTCAAATCACAGCTGTATCACCGGCTTTAGGTAGCGGAGGGGTTGCGATTAAGAACATCATAGTCGTGACACCGGGTGGAACATCTTCGATAAACTTTGCTAGCCAATTTATCTATGTTCAACCACATCCAGTACCTACTTATACTGTAAACAATGTGTTTTTTGATCCATTAGCTAACTACACATTCTTTGGACATGTAGAGTTTGCTTATGCTCCAACCTTTCCAGATATGGGTGGAGTAGTAGCAGGAGGTGGCGCTAAGCCTGCAGGTACATTGCCCGCTGGCTATTACGTAGTTGCATACAATCCAAACACACGCACTTACTCATACGTAACGGGGTACTAAAAAATGGCTGCACCAACAGTAACATCGATTTCACCGAGTTTTGGCGTACTTGCTGGAGGTTATACTGTAGACATTGTCGGAACAGGTTTCTCCGTCAGTGCACCTACTGTCAAATTTGACCAAACGGCTGCAACAAGCGTTGTAGTTTTAACAGACTTACATCTAACCTGCGTAGTTCCAGCTACATCAGCTGTCCATTCAGTTCATGTAACTGTGACAACTACAGATGGAACTTCACAAGTAAATGATGCGAGCTTATTTTACTATGTAAGCGCTGTACCTCAACCAACCTATGACACTTACAATCCTTTCTTTGACCCATTAGCTAATTACACATTTTACGGTGAAGTTAAGTTTGCCCGTGGTGTTGCAAGTAGCGGTGGTGGTGGTGGAGGTGGTGGTAGTGGATTAACTTGGGTTTCTAATAGCACCACATCAATCACAATGGCTGCTGGAACTGGATACATTACAACAAATGCTGGTGCTATTGCCGCAACTCTACCAGGGGGCGCTGCTGTGGGAGATGTTTTTGGAATAGCTAGATCTGGAGCAGGTAATTTTACAATTACAACTCCTGGTGGATCACTCTTTAGACTAGCATCCAGTCAAGGTACAAGTGTTGCGAGTACTCAACTCGGAGATACGCTGCAGATCGTATGCGTCGCCGCGCCTGCGCCAGGGGTAGTATCATTTATGGCAATTAGTGCAACTGGCTCAACATTTAGCGTAACTTAAGGAGTAATAAAAAATGGTAGATACTAACGCCACAGGCACGCAGACGGACAGTTTTTCAAATAGTGGTAACTGGAGCTTTTTAGGGACTAACTTCGATGTTACCGCAACTGGTATTGGTCAGATTGATGCACCATCTCTAAACATTGGTATTTCACTAGCGACCACAATGAACTTTGGTAATGTAGGTTTGTCAATAACGATGACCGCTTTACTTTACAATATCGTATCTCCTGGTTTGAGATTTTCGAGCTTGCTGTCGGGGCCGCCAGCTGGAAAATTCGCTGTGTTGGCCGATGGATCTGGGAATGTTTCACTAAGCAATACGCCTAGTGGTTCAGGAACAAGTTGGGATGTAGGCGGTAATACTGGTTTAGCAGACCCCAGTATATTTGGTACACTTGATGCAGCTGGGATTAGTTTTATAGTAAACACATCAAGTTTTATGGATGTTAGTGCTACAAAAAATGTTACTTTTGCTTTCGATGATGTCACTTTTAATGCAGGCGGAGTAGCTGTTCTTTTTGGAAGTGGTACAACATCGTTACAAATTGGCTATACAGGAATGCCTGTACAGTACTATGGCAGCACGATGAACCTTTCATCAAATGCTAACATGACAATAACAACTGCCGCAGATATGTTTTTACAAGTACCTATCGGTGCATTCGATTTGGGTGTTGCAGGCGCGATTACGCTAGGCTCTGGATTATCGATCGGCTTATCTGGCCCAAATATTACGATCAATTCAACTGCTTTGACAAATACAACCACAATTGGAAATGTTTTAGCAGGGAACGTCGTAAACATTAACTCTGCAAGTATTAGAGTGCCGAATATCCCAGTAGCCACTGGCGGTGAGCAAATGTTGATGTGGGATTCTGTGACAGGCGAAATTAGACACACTTAACAAGTTTGGAGAATAAAATGGCAGCTTATACTATACCAGGCGATTTCACATGGACGGGGGCCATAACTGTAACTGGTAGCTTTTCTATGGGATCAGCTACCGATTTTTCTATTAGTGTTTCTAATGACATCCAAATGGAAGCAGGTAACAATGCCCGTTTCGATAGTGCATTTGGCGCTACAGGTGGCGTTCTTATTGCAAATTCTAATGCAACATCCTTTAATATGGGCAATACATCCTGTGCAATAGATATCGCTTCCTCTACGTATACATTAAATGCATCCGGAGATGCGAATCTACATTCTACTACAGCAGTTGATATTGATGCACCAACCACAGGACTGGGCGGAACTTCCACTCTTGTAGGCATTGGTAATAGTGGTGCAGGTGTAACAGTTGTTGGTGCAACGTTATCAATAAATGCAGTTACAAATATCGATTTTGGTGCTACTGTTGCTAACATTAATATGGGTAGTATCACTACTGGTATAGGAATACTAGGAGATGACATCACGATACATGGTGATGGAGACGTGGTTGTAGAGTCAGGAAGCGGCACGCAAACATTCGGTAATGTATTTAGACCTACGGGGCTTTTTGGAACCACTATTGATAGCTATGCTCAAACTGGAGATGCTAGTTTTCAATCTGCTACTGTATTGCAGCTAGGCGGCGCTCTTACTCCGACCGTTCATCTTGCAAAAGATGTATTTACAACTTCTTTACTGGTAGGTTCGGGATCGACAGTTATTACAGTATCAGCGGATACATGTTCGCTGGATACAGTGGGAACATTACATCTAGGAGGAGGAGGGGCAACAACTCTTCAATCAGGATTAAGTGTTGATTTAGGAGCTCCAGGGGTTAACATTAATATTGCCGCTGCTACAAATACAACTACAATTGGAAACGCATTTGCTGGTAATAATTTTGTTGTTAACTCAACAGCTGTAGACTTTCCAAATGCTAATTTCGCTATTGGTTCTATCGCCACTCCAGCAGGAGATTTTCATGTTTATTGTGGGAACAATAGTGCAAATAGGATTGCAGCAGATCTTGGAACATCCCAGTTTATAATTGATTCGGTAGCATTGCGTTTAAACTCAAATGCTTTGGGTGCTCGTGTAACTCTCGTAGGATTAGATGTGCCTGGAAATACTGTCTATCTTGTTCCTAACGATACAAGGATTCCAAATATTTCATCTCTTTCTGGAGATGCTGCAGTTCCTGCAACTGTTCAGCCTGCTGGCTATGCAACTGTAATATTGGAAATAGCAACTGGAAAGCTTGCATACTACGTCCAATAAAAGGAGTGAATTAGCATGGCTGCATATACGATAGCAGGTGATTTTACATGGACAGATACTGCTACCTTTAGCACTATAGATTTTAACGGACTAAATGCATTTGGAAATGGCAACATTGTCTTAGGCACAAATTCTGGGACTGTTCAATTCGGTACATCGTCAGGATCTAATACCATATATGGCAATCCTATCTGGTTAAAAGCTGAGGGTGGGCAATTAAAACTTACTGCTGAAGTTGGCCAAACGATAGATTTCGAAGGAGATGCTGGAAATCTTTTAGCTATTAATATAGGTGCAGTTTTTACAGATGCAATAAATATAGGAAGTAACTCTGTTGTTATTTCAGAAAATAGCGCATCTTTTTCTCAAAAAATTGCAGGAACAAATATTTTTACAATAAGTTCTGGAAGAGATATTGTCTGGACTCCTGATGATTATACTATTACCGGAACTGGTACTTTAATAATAAATTCAGGACCTGTGACAAGTGGTAAGACTCTTCAAATTGGTACGGCAGCCGCAAGTTTTGTGGTAATTGGTAGTACAACTGCTAATGCTTTTTCAGAGATGTTAGGTTCACAGGTATATGTAACTGGCACATCAAATACTTTCATAAGCGGTCAAGCTGCAACATCGACTGCTAATAATACTGCCATCTATGGAAAGACAATAACGATCTGCCCAGTGTCTGATTGTACTGCTCTTAATGTAGGGTTCTCAACGACCGCATGGACTACGACAGGTACAACTCACAATGGTACTTTCTCTTCAAGTTATACGCTTAATTCTACAGCTGGAAACATCACATTAAATGCTCCTTCCGGTACTCTCAATCTAACTTCTCCTATCGTCAAAATGCCATCGATTGGTGCTGATCCAGGTGGTACTGTTGCGCTCATGTATGATACTGGAACCGGCCAAATTTATCATGCTTGATGAAAAAATGATTAATTTTTGACCTGTCTTGACACTTTTCTTAAAATTTTACTATGATGAAGCATGGAAAAAGCTCAGACCGAAGCCGAGATACAAAAAGAGATCCTAGACTACCTGACAAATCACAACATTTGTCACTTCCGTATTAACACACAAGGTATAAAACATACTTTGAAAAACAAAAGCTTTTACAAAAAAAATCCTAATAAAGGGATGGCTGATATCCTGGTTCTCATGGACGATGGAAATATTTGGATTGAAGTTAAAACAGAAAAAGGTAAACTATCTGAAGAGCAGGAAGTGTTCAGAGATGTAGTAGAACGCAGGAACAATCACTACTTAGTAGCTCGCAGCTTAGAAAATGTGGAAAACTATATGAATTATATTTACACACGGCATAACGATGGATATTGAAGACTTAGAATTTTTTATAAGAAAAGGGATTTTTTCGCATGATGAACTTGCGAAAGCATTACTTATGCCTTTGGAGAAATTCAAAGAAGAGCTTACCCCTGATCTTGAAGAGAAGATTGATTATTGGATTGTTAAAAATAAACTCGGTTTACTCGAGAACATGTTCAACCTTGCCACTGAATGCCCAGACGAACACGACGGAATTCGAGTCACAGCCACAAAATACTTGCTTGCCGCCCTTCATGGACTCACAGAAAAAAATGCGTTAGATAAAGCCTCTCTAGATCTCAAACGTCAAAATACAAAATTCAATCAAACATTGAAGGCAGCTCAAATGAGCACTCAATGGGATGAAGATATAACCGAGAAATTTATCAAAAACCTCAAGAAGGTAGAAAAGGTACTCAAATGACTTATGTACACAAACCAGATTATCAAATTGCTGTCGTTCTTACTGGAAATTATGACAGTCCTAAAGTTTGGGATCCAAGTCTAAATAGGGTGTCATTTCAAATGCAGTGGACAGCTGGACTTGCTACAGGAACATTAAGCTTGTATGGATCAAATCAAGCTCTCCCTGCATATGGAAGTGCTAATGAGGTTACTTATCCTCCTCCACTCGCTCCTATGCTCCTTGCGCCTCCTATTGATGTTTCATTAGCTCCTTATGTAACCGCTCATTCTGGTTTTTTTGATGTAGAGTTTTCTTGTCAATTTGTGTGGATACACTACACAGGCGTTGGCGGTGGAAGTTTATCTATCGCCTATAGTGGAAAATCATTTGGGAGCTAAATATGGCTGAAAAGAAAAAATTTATCCAGGAAGCAATCAAGAAACCGGGCGCGCTGCGTAAAGCGCTCCATGTTAAAGAGGGGCATGATATCCCTGAGAAGAAGTTAGAGAAGGCTGAGAAGTCCAAGAATCCTACAATGCGTAAGAGAGCTCAACTTGCCGAAACCCTTAAACACATGAGGAAAAAATAGATGCCATTAGTACATGGGAAATCAAAAAAGGCTTTCAAAGAAAACATTAAAAAGGAAGTGAAGGAAGGTAAACCGGTAAAACAAAGCGTTGCTATTGCCTATGCTGAGAAGCGTGATGCTGAAAAACGTGATGCTAAAGAAAGGATGAAAAAGAAAAAATGAAACACCCACATATCAAAAATTTAGATTCAAAAAATCCTCAGGAGAAGCTGGAGTATAATGTTCCTATCCCTGAAGGAGCAAATAAATCAAACCTATCTGCTTATCAATTTGCATCTGAAGAGACAACAGGAACCCCTCATGGTTCTTGGCAAGTACAACCAATGAAACCTAAGGTCAACAACAACAAAAAGGAGAAATTCGATGAAAAAGTCTAAAGTCAAAATGACAGGAGCTATGGAGGCAAAAGGCCATAAGCCGAGTGAACCGCAAAAATGTGACTCCCCTATGTCCATTCAAAAAGCTCTCAGCGATCACAATATGAAAAGACAAAAAGAACTAACTTCCTCTTCCTATAAAAAGAAAGGCTCACGTTAATATGCTACGAGTAAAACATCTCATCACGAAACAGATTGAAAGCGCTCTAAAGAAAGTTATTCCAGAAGATATGACAGCTGGTGAGAGTAAAAAAGTTGCATACTTTATCAAGAAACTTCAAGAAGAACATGCTATTGCTAAGCAAGTTTATATCAACCAACAAGCTAAGCTAGAAAAACAAGATCCTCAGGCTCTAGAAGAATGGAAAGTACTAGAAGAAACGGTCGTTGATCATCCTCTTTTGCCATATTCACTTCTAGAAAAATTGGAAAAATCTGAAACTCTTGTGCTAAAACCAGAAGAATATATGGCCCTCGAACAAGTTTTTGAGCCTAAACCTGCCTGATGGATTTTTCTACCGAACTCGATCAATTTTTTGAAGTACGTACAAGTTTGATGCTTAAAGATGCTAAGAAAGAGTTTGATATTGAGAAACTCTGCTTTAAGCAACAAATTGATTTTATCCGTTCCGATGCCCGCTATAAGGTGGCACGCTGTACGCGACGGTCAGGGAAGACTACTGCGTTAGCCCATTACCTCATTGAAGAGTGTTTAAGCCATCGAAGAGCCAATTGTGTGTACATTTCTAAGACACGAAACTCAGCAAAAGACATAGTATGGCAGATTTTAAAAGATTTGGTGGTAGATAACGATTTAAAGGTAAAAGTGAATGAGACTGACCTTACCATCAAATTCTTCAAAACTGAGTCAATTTTGAAGCTCTATGGTGCCGATAACCTACGAGATATGGAGAAGCGCCGGGGTATGAAACTCCGTTTGGCGATTATCGACGAGGCTCAGCTGTTCAATAACGATGTTCGAACTCTTTGTAACGATATTTTGTCTATCGCGCTGAGTGACCAGCAAGGAACCCTATGCCTGTCCGGTACTCCTTCCCCTTCCTGTGGAGGGTTTTTTTATGAGAAGGACAACACAGAAGGTTACGAAAAACACTTCTGGTCATGGCGTGATAATAAGTTCTATATCAATTCTGCTATGGAAAATAACAAACGACTGAAGGATTCTGAAGAGATCATGCTCCAGGATTTGAAGGAAAAAGGGCAAGATATCAATGATCCCTCTGTTCGTCGCGAATGGTTTGGTGAATGGGTACGAAGCGAAGATCTGATGGTTTACAAGTATTCACGTGCCAAATGTGATTACAAAGTACTTCCTAATTTTACTCATTATACTTTAGGAATAGATATAGGCAGCAATGACTCAGATGCTATTATTTGCTGGGGAAGTAGCACAGAATTTCGTGAAGCTTATGTTGTAGAACAGTTCAAGAAGTCTAAGCAGAATATCACAGAACTTGCTCATCAAATCCAACGTTTCATTGATAAATACAAGCCTTACTCGATTCGTATGGATGGTGGAGGACTGGGTAAAAAGATCCATGAGGAGCTTAATTTTCGATATTCTTTCTCAATTCAGATTGCAGAAAAAGAGCGCAAGTTTGAATTCATCACTCTCATGAACAATGATATCGAGCAGGGATTTGTCAAAATACAGGATCATACACCCCTTGCTGAAGAAATGAAGATACTCACTAAAGATGAAGAAAAATATCGAGATGGTATCTTAAAAGAGGACCAACGTTACTCTAACGATTGTTGTGATGCTGCCCTGTATGCTTGGCGTGACTTGTACAATTTCCGATTCAAAGAAAAACCAGCGCCCAAGACTGCCGAGGAGTTATTGAGTGAAAAGATTAAAGCCGAAAAGGATCGTGCTCTCGAGCGCAAACGTCAAACAAATGAGTGGGGAGATACCCGCGTGGACAACCCTAAAAATCAAAATTGGCGATATTAAATCCATCCCAGACTTCGATTTATTGTTTTGTGTCAATTTTGAAGACTATTTGACTTCAATTCGTCAATATTCTAGGATAAATAAGGAAAAACGCGATAATTTCATCAAATCTCGAGTAAAATCGATTTATGAAAGGTCAGCAATTATAGCCATAGTGGATAAAGAAATACCAAACATTGTGTACTCTTTTGTGGCGTGCGAATTCCATGGCAAAAAATTAGTGGTTCATTTTTGTTACACTAAAGAAGGATTCAGGAAGAACGGATTTATCAGTTATCTTTTAAAACTTTTAGAGTTTTCTAAGACTAAGTTCTCCTATTTCCATCCAACCAGCGAACCTAAAACACATACTTTATTTAAAAAGTACAAAATGGAAAAAGAATATGAATGACCAATCGTTATTGAATGCTTCAAAAATGACTAAGACAGAAATAAAAACTCTTGAGTCAGTATTAAGAATCCTTAAACATAACAAGGTTAAAGAGTATAAAACTTCGTCAATGCATATTATCCTGGATACAGTGACTTATACTGATCCAAATAAGCTTTACGAATCAATCATGAAACAAGAAAAGGCAAACAACTATGGCCCGACCTACTAATAACTATAAGTATCTCGATGGTCGCGATAAGAATGATATAAAGTTCAGCTCGGACTATTGGTGGCTACAGCCTAAGAACGAATGCAATAAAGTGGCATTTGAAAATGCAAAAGATTACTTCAAGAAGTGGGGTGCAAACTATTTTGATCTTATTGCTCACAAAAATAGGTATGAGGAAAGAGATGTTGGGGTTGGGATCAACATATCTCCATGGTCTAAGATAGTAGGAAGCCGTTATTTAAGCGCAAATGTGACTGCTTCTGTGATTGATACTTTAGTCTCTAAGGTAGCAAAGGCTGTTCCAAGTGTACAATATGTTACTAGCGGTGGTTCATGGACAGAACAAAAACAAGCAGAAAATCTAGAAAAATATGTAACAGGAACATTTTTAAACAGAAATTTCCAAGGTAATGCTAGGAGGATGTTTGGCGATGCATGTAAAGTTGGAACGGGTTTTATTGTCCTTGATGACCATAATGGCAGTCTTTGTTATCATAATTACCCTGCATATCAGGTCATGTGCGACTGGATTGATGCGCAAAGTGGGCAGCCGGTAGATATTCATTTTGTTGATTTGATATCGCGTTTTAGGCTAATGCAATTATATCCAGAACATAAAGAAAAGTTACTGATTACAAATTCAGCATCTTATTTCTACACAGATACAAATTTAAACTCAAAAGATTGTGTAGTTGTCATTCGTTCATATAATACATTTGCGCGTAGGCGTGCCATTACAGTAGAAAACTGCACTCTTAGAGATGATGATACTTTGATGGGAGAAAATGGTCTTACAAATTCTAGTGGTGAGCCAATTCCTCCCTATGTTTACATGAATTACAAAGATACATCTCTAGGAATGTTCTCTATTGGAATTGCTGAAGAGTTAAGACCATTGCATGACTCAGTCGATAAAACTCTTAGAATCATTCAAAGAAGTGCACATCTTTGCTCAGTCCCTAAAGTATGGGTATCACGCCAGGCAAATATTGTAGAAACACTCATAGATAATGATATTGGAACCATTGGATTATACGACGGACCGCCATCAAATGTGCCAGTTTCTCAACCAATGGGGATTATTCCAACCGATCTTTATCACTTGGTCCAATACTATTATGACCTTGCTTTCAAAAAAGCTGGTATGAGCCAATTAACGGCAAACTCTCAAAAGCCACCTGGATTAAATTCTGGAAAAGCTTTGGATACATACTTTGATATTGAAGCAGACAGATTCCAATCTACTGCTAAAAAATATGAACGAGCTATTATTGATGCGAATTATCTGACTGTAAAATATTCCAGATATCTCCAGAAAATGGGATACAAACAGAAATCAAAATTCTATGGACGAGATATTCAAAAGGTTCTGGATTTCGATAAGGTTGATCTGGATGAGGAATATTTTGATATTCAAGCTTACCCTACTTCCATTATTCCACAGACTCCATCAGGACGTTATCAGACAATTCGAGATATGATGCAAGCTGGTCTTGTAGACGCAAATCGTGCTTTAAAATTGCTTGATATGCCTGATATTGAAGATGATATACATATCCAAAATGCACAAAATGAGTATGTTAGATATCAAATATCTTGCATTGTAGATAATAATGAAACGATTTCTGTGAATAGCGCTCAAGATCTAGATATGCTGATTAATGAAGCTCAGAACCATTACTTCTATTACAAACAAAAGAACATGGATCCTGATGCATTGGATAGGCTAGAGAAATTCATACAAGATGCTATTTTAAGCAGAGATCAACGAGGAAAAGATGCCACTGCTATTGCTCAAATGATCATGGAACAACAGCAACAGGAAGCAGGCGCTGCCGGTATGCAACCACAAATTATGGCACAGTAAAGGAGATAATATGAGCGAAGAAGTAAAAACAGAAACAGCACCCGTCACGCCAGAAGCAGAAGCCCCAAGGGATGAGTCTCTAGAGAAGGCACGAGAGGCAGAGCGAACTCGTTATACACGTGAAGAAACATTGCGTAGAGATCTAGCTGAAAAGGAACGAAAACTAGAAGCTATCAAGAAAAATGGTTGGGATATTGATATTCTCGAAAAGAAGGCAGCAGGTGAAACAATTAAGATTGAACCTGACAGTCGAAAAGAGATTGAAGAGCTTAAACGTGAAATGCAGGTTGAGCGTACCAGAAGACTTGAGATGGAAGAGTTCCAAAGTATTGTTGATTTTGCTCATAAATCAGAAGATTATGAACTAATTCGACAAACAGACGCTTTTAAGTATGTTCAAATGGCTATGAAGGAACACTATCAAAATACTGGCAAGTACTTGTCTGTACGCGATGCATGTGATTATATAGAGGGAGAGATCGAAAAGAATGCAAAAGGTAGTTTTGAGAAAATATCCAAAACTAAAAAAGCAGACAAAATCTATGGAGGTCTCTCTAAGAGCGCGCCAGCTGCAAAAACAGCTCCGACGTCAAATAAAGTGCAAGAACGTACGGCACCCACAGAGGATCCGCCGGAATTTAAAACTATAAC
>Ga0134127_10000507_pt1 | contig 36257 bp, 29 predicted proteins | sample KB31753_FD_96459 | JGI IMG/M metagenome (GOLD analysis project Ga0134127, IMG submission 96459) | Terrestrial soil microbial communities with excess Nitrogen fertilizer from Kellogg Biological Station, Michigan, USA - KB3-175-3 | ecosystem: Environmental > Terrestrial > Soil > Unclassified ...
AAGCCCTGAGTCGAGTGCCTGAGCCAGTTCATCAAGGACCACGAACCGGAAAGCCGGATGCGGGAGAACCGCCAGTCCGGTTTGGGTGGAGGGCGACGGAGAAATCCGTTCTCTATCCACATTGTCTTTCGTCCCTGGCGGGACTGTCTGAGGGAACCCTTGGATCGGCCCCCCAATTCTCCTTCGCTTCCGTCCGCCTGCGTGGTTCAATCCCGCCTCTCGAAACCATGCACCCGGCTGGCTCGCACCTCAAAGACCTCGACTACTCCGTCGTGCAGCAATGCATGCATTGCGGACTTTGCCTGCCGACCTGCCCCACTTACGACGCCACCAAGCTGGAGCGCAACAGTCCCCGGGGCCGTATCGCCCTCATGCGCGCCATCGCCGATGGCCGCCTCGAGGCGACCGAGGCGTTCGCGGAGGAAATGTATTTCTGCCTCGGCTGCCTGGCGTGCATGACCGCCTGCCCCGCGGGCGTCAATTACGCCGAGCTGTTCGAACATGCCCGCGCGGAGGCCGAGCAGAGCGGCGCGCTTCAATCGCCCGAACGCAACGCCATCCGCGACATAACGCTGCGCTGGCTCTTCATGGACCTCCGCTGGATGCGATTCGCCGGGCGCCTCCTCCGGTTTTACCAGCGGCTCGGGTTCCAAACGCTGGTCCGACGCTCCGGGATCCTGCGGCTGTTCCCCAAGCGCCTGCGTGAACTCGAGGCCATGACGCCCACGGTGCAGCCCGGGTTCACCGCCGACCTGGTCCAGCCCGTGACACCTGCCGTGGGCGCGAAGAAGTTCCGCGTCGCGATGCTGGCCGGTTGCGCGCAGGATTTGCTCTTCAGCGATGTGAACCGTGACACGGCCGAAGTGCTCGCGCGCAACGGCTGCGAAGTTCACACGCCGCCCGGCCAGCATTGCTGCGGCTCGCTCCACGCGCACAACGGCGAATGGAAACTGGCCCAGCAGCTCGCGCGAAAAAGCATCGACCAATTTCCGCCGGACCAGTTCGACGCGATCATCACCAACGCAGGCGGTTGCGGCTCGCACCTCAAGCACTACGCCAAACTGCTCGCAGGCGACGCCGCCTACGAAGGGCGCGCGCGCGAGTGGGACCGCAAAGTGAAAGACATCCACGAATGGCTCGCGCAGATCGGCCTCGAGCCGCCCGCGAGCGCCCCTGCGCAAACGGTCACGTACCATGAGAGTTGTCACCTGTGCCACGGGCAGCGCGTCGTCTCGCAGCCCCGCCAGCTTCTGCGGGCCATTCCCGGGTTGAAACTCGTCGAGCTGCCGGAATCCAACTGGTGTTGCGGCAGCGCCGGGATTTACAACCTGACGCAGCCCGAGATGGCCAGCCAGCTCCTGGACCGAAAGATGAAGCACATCCGTTCCACGGGCTGCGAAGTGGTCGCGACCGGCAATCCCGGCTGCCTGCTCCAGATTATCAATGGCGCCGCTCGCGAAGGAATCGCGTTGCGTGTCGTGCATCCGGTCACGCTGTTGGCGGAGGCGTATCGGGGGCGTAAAACGTGAAACGTGAGACGTAAAACGTGGAGGGAGGTCGGGGATCGCGAGTGGGAAGGCAAATATTACGATCTTATGTTCTACGCTTTGCGACTTACTCCTTCACCTTTTGAAGCCCAAAACCGTCATCCTCTGCACCAGCAATTCCTGCCGCAGTCGGTGCAATCTGACGAAGAGCGATTTGCGCAAATCGCCGCACACCTGCGTCTGGATCATTGGCAGCCTTGGACTTCAGAGCTTGCAACTGACTACGTGCCCCTGAACCAAAATGTCCAAGTGCCCAGGCGGCGTCCAATCGAACCTGCGCGTTTGGATCATCCAGTAGACAAGCTAAAGCTGGAACGACCATTTCGGCTGAGTGCTTTCGGAAGCCAAGCGATCTTACCGCACGTGCTCGAACATTTGGATCTGAGTCTTTCAACAGCGCGACTAACTCCCTGTCCAGATTTTCGTCGACCAATTGAGGATCCCCCAACGCAAGAGCAACAAGGGCTCTGACGTTCGGATTCTTGTGATTCAATTTCTTTCTCAGAACTGCGATCCCAAGTGGACCAACACCGGCCAGACAGGGGGCCGCAACGGACGCATTTTGATCTCGGTCAAGCATTCTTTCGAGTTGAGGTATGGCCGATTGGGCCAATGGTCCCAAGAGCGCAAAACCGCGTACCGCGCGATCATGTTCCCAGTGCGCCGGGTAATATCGAACCCCAAAAAAACGCGCCCTTGCCAAAATGGCTTTCGTCCGCTGAGCCAGACTGGAGTCTTTAACAGATGCTTTCCTAAGCAAGCACGGAATGACGTTCGATCCCATTGACGCTAGTGCACGGGCCACGTTAGTTCGCTCTTCCGGAACGGCATATCTGTCCAACCACTCTGAAAGAGATTTGTTCTCGAAAGTAGGCTCTGACTGTGTAGGCGATAGGACAAGTCCGAGGAATGCTGCTGATAGAACAGTTGCCGCGACAATTAACCATCGTTTAAGCATCACCTTTTTCATAATGCAGCAATCTCAGCTTACTTCGCGCACGGAGATTTGTCATTCTTGCTTCCAAGAGCCGTCAGATGCCTTACTCGACGCGATCGAAAAGGGGTCAGTTCTCATAGACGCGCAGCAGCGCATCCCTATCGGTTCCCGCGCACCGGCTTCTCCATGCCGTGCAGGGCCGAGAGCGTCAGGATGTCCACCACCAACTTCTGAATGTTGAAGCCTGACGCGACGAAAGATTCGCGCAGGCGGCCAGGGACATCGGCGCCGTAGGCGAGCATGGGCTGCTTGACGACCTGGTGGAAGAGCTGCTCGATGAACGCATTTTGCGCATGCTCGCTGCCCGCGGCAAACTCGGCCAGGTCGCGCGCGCCACGAAGCAGGACCTTCTCGCCTTCGTCGGTCGTGTATTCGCTCGCGGCATCGATCGGGCGGTTGCCCTCTTCGGTGCGGAAGCGGCCGACGGCGTCGTAGTGCTCGAGGCTGAAGCCGAGCGGGTTGATGACGGAGTGGCATCCCTGGCAGGCCTGAGGACGGGTCAACTCGGCGACTTTCTCGCGCATGGTGAGGTTAGGCGCGAATTCCGCATCCTTGAACGCCACGGCCATTGGCGGCGGCTTGAGGGCGCGGCCTACGATGTTGCGCGTCAGAAACACTCCGCGGTGGATGGGCGACGTGGACTTCGGATACGAAAAGGCGGCGAGCAAATAGGGATGGGTCACCACGCCGGAGCGTTGTTTGGGATCCAGGCTCACTTTCACGAAATCGTCGGTGGCATTCGTGTTCACACCATAGAACTGCGCGAGACGATTGTTCACAAACAGGTCGTCCTCCAGTAAGAGCCGGCGGTAGTCCGAGGACGGGCTCCAGACGACATCATCCAGGAACAGATTCAGCGACGTGCGCAGGTCGGCGATGATTTCCGGCGAGAAGCCCGGAAAGAGAGTCGAGTCCTTGGCGACCTCTTCCACGCGGTCCATCTGGAGCCAGTGATGAAGGAAATACTGGAACTTTGCCCGCGCGCGCGTGTCGGCCAACATGCGCCGGGCTTGCGCGCCGATTTGCTCAGCCGTGTGCAACTTGCCTTGCGCCGCCGCTTTCTTCAATTCGGTGTCCGGCAACGAATCCCACAGGCCGAATGAAAGGCTGGCGGCGACCTGGAAATCATCCGGCTTGGCGTCCGCCAGGTTGACGTAGAGGAACTGCGGCGACTTGAGCGCGAGCAGCACGACGCGTTTCAAGCCGTCTTCGGTTCTTGTCGTACTCCGGAACGGCTTTTCGACGAACGCGCGCTTCTGGTCGGGCTTCAACGTCCGCCGAAAAGCTGCCGCGACAAACTCGGCACAGAATCTTTCGACCTTGGCCACGCGATTCGTGTCGCTTTGTTTGCTGTTCGAGAGCCGGTCCATTTGCTTGACCAGGTGGTTGGCCACTTCGATGGCGGCTTGCGTGGTGGCATCATCCCACGCCTTGGACACGGCCACGCCGCGCTCATAGCCCACGCTGCTGTCGTCGGGTGGGAATGGCGTGGTGAGCACAAACGTGGGCGAGACCCGGACGGGTGAGAGGCAACGCGCGGGAACGAGTTGCTCGGCGCCGTGAGGCGGTTTCCACCGCAGTTCGATGGACACCAACTTGTCCTTGGGCGCTTTGAAAAACTCCAGCCGCAATGGGTACACGCGCCTGCCCAGCAGGCGAAGGACGGCTTTGTGTTCGGTCAGCACGCTGGAAGCAACGCCGGCATCGATCAAAGCGGTGTCCCCGTCGTTCACCCAGAGCCGGACGCCGTTGGGCGACTTGAGGATGAATTCGTAATCGCCGGATTCGTCGGCCAGGAGCGAGCCGCGCCAGGTGATGTTGAACTCATTCGTTCCGGTGCCGAGGCGTTCGGCGTCCGGACTATTGGTGCCGAAGGTGTAATTGATTTGGGGGTCCAACCGGTCGAACGATTTTCGTTCCTCCTGTCCTCGGCGCGTTCGTGGGCGATAATTGCCCCGCAGCCCGCGCTCCGGGCCTGGAAGGTCATCCGTCGGTTCGAACGATTTGAGCAGGTCGGCGATGGTGTGGACGTATTGGCGGTTGGTGAGGCGGGCCAGTTCGACGCGTGGCGGATGGTTCCGCGCCCTGGCCTCGCGCGAATAAAAGGCGTCGTAGAGGTACCGGGCGACCTCCGCGGCGTCTTCACCCACGCATTTCTCCGGCGCGTCTTCCGGCATGTTTTTGTCGATGTAACGGGTGAGCTTTTCAATCGACCAATCGCCGTGAAGCGCGTCGTCGTATTTGCCCTTCACGCCGCCGCCGGTCTTCCCGTGGCACTTTGCGCAAAGTTGTTTGTAGATGACTTGTCCGGACGGACGGCCTTCCGCGGCGCCGAGTTGAGTTAGAGCCCACCCGAGGCCGAGCATGGACAGGGCGGCGAATTTGAATTGTCGACTGAGCGTCATGGCTGCAAGGTGGATTGCATCAGAAAAGCTGAATCCGTGCGAGCGTGAAGACGCACCGTGGACGCGATGAAAGCCCTGGGTATTCGACCTGACTCAAACCCCCGATGAACCGCCGGCGATTCGTCCTCAAGCTGGCGCTGCTGGTCGCGGCTGTGGGGATGGTTGTGTTCGCGCTGGTGCGGCCGGCAGCGCGCGAGCCGGAGTATCGTGGCAGGCCATTGCGGGAGTGGCTTGTGGAATTTGATCACGGCCAAAGCTCCACGAATTATGCCGCGGCCCAGGAGGCAATTCGAGCCATGGGCACGAACTGCCTGCCGTTTCTCATTGGCTATTTGCGATCAAAAGACCCGCCGTTCAATCGTCAGAGGGTCAGCCTGAAAGCCAGGTTGAAATTGTCAGCGCGCAAGGGCGGGGAGTACGCCGTCTTCTGGCACCGTCGTGCCGCCACAGCTTGCGGAGAACTTGGGCAAGCCGGAGGGCAGGCCTTTCCGGCGATGCGGGAGGCGATGAACGATCCTCATACCGCCGAGTCCGTGGCCTTCGCCCTTTCCCGGATGTTGCCCAAGAGCGCGCCCGTGCTGACCAATGCCCTGGCGACAGGAAACGCTACGGCCCGGTACCGTTCAGCGGACGCGCTGATGACCGCTTACTCGCACCCTGAAATCGAAGAGATGGCCCAGATGGCGTTGCTCAAAGCCTTGGAAGATCCCGACCCCTGGATGCGGGCCAGCGCCGCGGGGGCGCTCCAGTTTTGGAATCGGCGGCTCGACGTGGTTCTCCCTGCATTGACGCGTGCCCTGAGCGATCCGAACCGGACCGTGCGCGGGAACGCCGCGATAAGTCTGGGGAACTTCGGCGCCGCCGCAAAACCGGCCGTTCCTGACTTGCTCAAGCTGCTGCAGGACACAAATGACTATCCGCGCGAACACGCGTCGCGAGCCTTGCTGAAGATCGACCCTGAAGTCGCTGCCAAGGAGACGGGGAAATAGGTTTCGCGGCCGAGCATTGCGGAGCGATGCCAGAAATTAGCCGGGGGGGGTCGCTTCGCTCAACCCCCGGCTAATTTCTCTCAGCCCTCCGGGCTGAAAGCTCGTGGCCTCCTCGTTGGACAAAACGCGACGTGCACGCATTAGCGGTGCCCCGGCAAGGCGGTGCTTTGCAGGACGCACGAGCTGTGGTTCACTGGCCCAGCGAAATTCGTTGGCCCAATTCGCCTCCCAATTTTGGGTTCGGAATTTGGAATCGGCACGGCCAACGAATTTGAGCAGACGATTTATGAAATCCAGATCTGTTCAGATTGAGTTTCGTCACTCTTTGGTCATTCGTCATTCGTCATTCGTCATTCCATGACCCTCGTCCCCGAAACCCGCCTGCTGTTCTGGTTCGCCGTCGTGGCGCTGCCCTTTTCGGCGCTCGGGGCCTTGTATCCGGAGGCGGCACCCTTCGCCATCGTGCTCATCGCAGGTTTGCTCGTCGTGGCGCTGGTGGACGCGGCGGTCTCCTTGGGCCGGCTCGACGGAATCAGTGTGGGACTGCCCGAGGTGGTTCGGCTGTCGAAAGACCGCGCGGGCAGCATCGAAGTGACCGTGAAGAATGAACTCAAACGGCCGCTGCGGCTGAAGCTCGGGCTGGGGTTGCCGCGCGAGCTGACCTCACCGCACGAGGACGCGACGGTGCTCCTGCCGTCCGAGACGGAACAGTCGCGGCTCGACTGGCCCGTGACGCCTCTCCGGCGTGGCAATTATCCATTGCGGCGCGCGTTTCTTGAAACGGTGTCGCGGCTCGGATTCTGGGTCGTGCGCGCGAACGTGCCCGCTGTGTGCGAGGCGCGGGTCTATCCGAACCTCCTCGCGGAGCGGCGCACGCTGGCTGCCTTGTTCCTCAATCGCGGCGCTTTCGGCATCCACGCCCAGCGACAGGTCGGCAAGGGCCGCGACTTCGAGAAGCTTCGCGAATACATCCCTGGCGACGGCTACGACGAAATCCACTGGAAGGCCACCGCCAAACGCGGGCATCCGGTGACGAAGATTTTCCAAATCGAGCGGACCCAGGAAGTGTACGTGGTGATCGATGCGTCGCGGCTCAGTGCCCGGGCTGTCGAGGGTCCGGAGCCGAAAGTCGATGGCAAGAAGCCGGCAAGCCTTTCTCCGCCCCCGGCCCTCGACCTTCGACTCTCGACCACGCTGGAGCGTTTCATCACTTCCGCCCTGATCCTCGCCCAGGCCGCCGAGAAGCAAGGCGACCTGTTCGGGTTGCTCACGTTTACCGACAAGGCCGACGTTTTCCTGCGCGCGAAGAATGGCAAACAGCACTACGCCGCATGCCGCGACGCGCTCTATACGCTGGAACCGCGCAACACCGCGCCGGACTTCGACGAAATCAGCTCCTTCATCCGAACGCGATTGCGCCGGCGTGCGTTGCTGGTGTTTCTCACCTCGCTCGACGACCCGGTGCTGGCCGAAAGTTTCGTGCAGAACATGGCATTGCTCTCCGGCCAGCACCTGGTGCTCGTGAACATGATTAAGCCTCCCGGCGTGGAGCAACTTTTCACGAACGGTGACGTGTTCCACATCGACGACATCTACCGGCACCTGGGCGGGCATTTGCGCTGGCACAATTTGCGCGAGTTGCAGAAGGTGCTTCAGCGCCGCGGGGTCAGTTTCAGGCTGCTGGAGAATGAAAAGCTCGCCGCCGACCTCGTGGCGCAGTATCTCGGGGTGAAGCAGCGGCAATTGCTGTGACCGCAACGCAAACTTGAACGCAAAACGTAAGAAGCTGAGTGGTTCATTTCAGTCGCTCGTGGGCTGTTGCGTTTTACGGCTTACGTTTCACGTCCTACGCTTCGGCCAATGATTATCGACCTCCAGCGCTTTCTGGCTGCTGAGCGGCCATTCTGGATCGAGCTTGAAAAGCTGCTCGATGGGCTCGAGACCACCGGTGGTGCGGTGATGCAGTTCGAGCAGGCGCGCCGTTTTCATTACCTCTATGAGCGTGCGGCGGCCGGACTGGCCAAGCTCAACACGTTCTCTTCGGAACCGGAGACACGCCGTTACCTGGAAAGCCTCGTCGCCCGGGCCTATGGGGAAATTAACGAGACGCGCGAACGGCAGCATCGGTTCTCGCCGTGGCACTGGCTGTTCCAAACGTTGCCTCAAACATTTCGACGGCGTATCCGGGCGTTTTGGCTGGCGCTGGGCATCACGATGGCAGGCGCGCTGTTTGGTGGATTTGCCGTCGCGTTCGACCCGGAGGCCAAGGCGGCCATTCTGCCGGAAATGTTCGCGAACCACATGGGCGATCCCGCGGAACGGGTTGCCAAAGAGGAGAAGGACGCGAAAGGTCACTCAGCCGAAAGGATGACGAGCTTTTCGGCACAGTTAATGGTGAACAACATCAGTGTCTCGATCCGCGCGCTGGCGTTCGGAGTGACTTACGGCATCGGCACGATCATTCTGCTGTTTTACAATGGCATCATTCTCGGACTGGTGACCGCGGACTACGTCATGGCGGGCCAAACGGTTTTTCTGTTGGGTTGGCTGCTGCCGCACGGCGTCATCGAATTGCCCGCCATTTTCATCGGCGCGCAAGCGGGCCTGGTGCTGGCGGGCGCGCTCGTTGGCTGGGGCCGCCGCGAGACCCTGCGCGCCCGGCTCAGGGCAGTCGCGCCCGACCTGATGACGCTGATTTGCGGCGTGGCGCTGATGCTTGTGTGGGCCGGAATCGTGGAGGCGTTTTTTTCGCAGTTCCACGCCCCTGTCCTGCCTTACTCCGTAAAGATTACATTCGGGTGCATCGAATTGATGGCGCTCATATTCTTTCTCAGCCGTTGCGGCAGGGCGGAAGAGGAACAGGAAAAGGCAACGGCCGCCGCACCTCTGCTGGAGGCGAAAGCTCGCTCATGAGCCGACTGGCGATACTTCACATCCGCACGCCCGAGGGCATTGTGTTCTCACAGGAGTTGGCCGGGCCGATGACCCGCTTCCTGGCGTGGTTCATTGACGGGCTTTGCCTGTTGGCCTTTGTGTTCCTGCTGATGACGGCCCTCTCCGTGTTCGGTTTCTTGAGCCCGGACATCGCCCAGGCCGTCGGCACGCTGGGCATGTTCGTTTTTTACCTCGGTTACGGCATCTACACCGAATGGCGCTGGCGTGGTCAAACGATTGGCAAGCGGGTCTTGCGCCTGCGCGTCGTGGACGTTCACGGGTTGCGGCTCAAGTTCAGCCAGGTACTCATCCGCAATCTGCTCCGGCCTGTGGACATGCAGCCGCTGTTTTTCTACCTGGTCGGCGGCCTGGCCAGCCTCCTCAACAGCCGTTGCCAGCGCCTCGGGGATTTGGCGGCCAATACCATCGTGGTGCGCATTCCAAAGCTCACGGAGCCCAACCTCGACCAACTCATGGCCGACAAGTTCAATTCGTTGCGCGCCGCGCCGCACCTGGAAGCGCGCCTGCGCCAGCGCGTCTCACCGGCGGAAGCCAGCATCGCGCTTCAGGCCATCGTCCGTCGCGATTTGCTCGAACCGCGCGCGCGCGTCGAACTGTTCGCCGAATTGGCTGCGCACTTCAAAGGAAAGGTCCAGTTCCCAGTCGACACTGTCGAGGGAATCACGGACGAGCAATACGTTCGCAATGTGCTTGATTGCCTGTTTCGTCCGGGGCGCAAGTCGGCCGCCCGGCCGCAGCCTGATGCCGAACCTGCGCCGCCGGGGAACGTCCCGCCTGTCGCCGCATGAACCGTGAGATGGTAGGACAGGCTTCCAGCCTGTCTCCGGGGCTTCCAGCCCCCGCTCCTTCCTCGGGGCAGGATGCCCCGGGTGACAGGCTGGAAGCCTGTCCTACCACGTCCGCTGGTCGCGCTCCGGACTTCATCGCATGAAAGCGGGAGAGATCTTCGGCCGCCATTATGCCTCTGGCCAGCCGGTGCGTGTCGCGTGGCAGGAGGGCGTCATCACTGCGGTGGAATCGGTTCCGACGGCGCCCGCCGACGCGCCCTGGATTGCTCCCGCGCTGGTCGACCTTCAGGTGAACGGCTTCGCGGGTGTGGATTTTCAACAGGACGACCTCACGCTCGACCCATTGCTCGTCGCCGCGCGCGGCTTGCGCGCCGCCGGTTGCGGGCGATTTCTGCTGACGCTGATTACGGACGACTGGGAGCGACTCCTGGATCGGCTTCGCCGCGTGCGTGCCCTGCGAGCGACTTGCGCGGAACTCCAGCGCGCCATCGCCGGCTGGCACATTGAAGGACCATTCCTTTCTGCCGAGCCGGGCTTTCGCGGCGCACACGATCCGAAATGGATGCGCGATCCGACTGACAAGGACATCCATGAACTTCGCCAATGCACCGGGAACGATCCCGTCCTGCTCACTCTGGCGCCAGAGCGGCAAGGCGCATTGGATGCGATCCGGCTCGCTTCATCACTCGGCATCAAGGTCAGTCTCGGACATACGGACGCTTCACTGGAGATTCTGCAACGTGCCGTGGCCGCAGGCGCCGTCGCTTTCACGCACCTGGGTAACGGTTGCCCGCGTGAAATCGACCGCCACGATAACATCCTCTGGCGCGTCTTCGACCTGGTGCGGCAGCAGGGCGCCGACCTTCGCGTGAGCCTCATCCCCGATGGGATCCATGTTGCGCCGGCCCTCTTCCGCCTCGTGCAGCGCGAACTAGGCGACTCGATATTCCTCGTCAGCGATGCGATGGCCGCCGCGGGAGCCCCGCGGGGTCGTTATCCCCTGGGCCGCCTCGAACTCGAGGTGGGCGCCGATCGAATCGTTCGTTTTCCCGGCACCAGCAACTTCGCCGGCTCCGCGCTCCGGCCGGACGAGGGAGTGCAATGCGCCACCGAGATCCTTGGCTGCGATTGGCAGAAAGTCTGGAAACAATTCTCCGAAGTCCCGGCCAGCCTGATGAACCTAGCTTGCGGACTGGAAGAAGGCGCGCCGGCGAACCTTTGCCTCATGACGGCGGAGGGATCGGTGCGAATGACGAATGACGAATGACGAATGGCGAATGAGGATTAGGGCAGCCGTCACTTGGCACCGGCAATCATTCGTCATTCGTCATTCGTCATTTGTCCGCGCCCATCGCCCCAGCTAACGGCAACAGCACACTGAACGTCGCTCCCTGGCCCGGCGGACTCTCAACCGTCACCACGCCGCGGTGTTCTTGAATGATCCGCCGTGTGATCGCCAGGCCGAGACCGGTCCCGCTGGACTTGGTCGTGAAGAACGGCTCGAACACCTGGCCGAGATTTTCCGCCGGAATGCCGATTCCCGAATCCTGCACTCGCACCCGCAACGCCGGTGTGCCGAGGATTTCCGACTGCGTGGTGGGGATGATGTCCGTGGTGATCGTCAGCCGGCCGTTGGGTCCCATCGCGTCGAGCGCGTTGAAGAACAGGTTCAAGAACACCTGCTCCAACTGGTAACCATCCCCTCGCACCAGGTCCGGGGCAGCGCGGAGTTCCCGGTGCAGCAAGATCTTGCGGCCTTCGAGTTGGTGTTGCATGACTCGAATCGATTGTTCGAGCACCTCGTGGACTCGAATCGAGGCGAAGGTCGGTTTGGCCGGCCCGGCGAAACGCAGCATCTGGCTCACGATGGCGTTGATCCGTTTCATCTCCCGATCGACGACTTCGGCAAGCTGGGCGTCCTGGTTGTTCCGGATGAGAATGTCGACGAACGTCTTCACGGCCACCATGGCGTTCTTGATCTCGTGCGCCATGCCGGCCGACAACGTGCCAATGCTGGCCAGCCGATCGATGCGGCGCATCGATTGCTCAAAAGCGCGGACCGCGTTGAGGTCGTTCAACACCGCAACGACTCGCACCGGCCGACCTTCCGGGGAACGTTCCACGTGCGTGGCGACCCGGACCACCGCATCGACACCGGGATTTCCCGAGAGGATGATTTCGCGGACGACCACTTCCTCCTGGGACTCCCACGCGCTCAAGAGCGCCTCGGCCAGCCCCGCCGGCAACGCTTGGGCCGGCTGATGAAGAACGCTGGATTCGGCCAACCCCGTGATCGACGCCGCGACGGAGTTGAACAGCGCGACGCGCTGCTGCGAATCGAGCGCAATCAGTCCAGAGGAAAGCGTGTCGCGCAGGACATCAGGAAAATTCAGGACATCCTGCCCGAGGCTCGAAGTTCCTTCTCGGTCTATGTGCATCTGCCCCATGCGGCGCGCGCTCGTTTTGAAGCGCCACAATGTGTGTGTGCGAACTCCACCAACATAGAGGGCCAGCCGAATTCCACAATCAAAAGTTCCAATAATCCCTCCGTCCGGTGGGCGAATGGCTTTAGGTTCAGCTCGAATACGCACCGCCTCGGTCGCGTCAGCTACCCATGCTCCGCCACCTGCTTCCACTCGCCGTGGGACTTTGCGTTGCCGCCAGCAGCCTGCCCGCTGCCCAGACCCAGACACGCGATCAGATGGTTCTCAGCGATCGCGACAACGTGCTCGGCGGAGGCAAATGGATTTACAATGATCTGGCCAAAGGCCTCGATGAAGCCCAACGCGCCGGCAAACCGTTGCTCGTCGTGCTGCGTTGTGTGCCTTGAGTGGCTTGCTCGGGCTTTGACGGACAGTTGGTCCGTTACGATTTCGAGTTGCAGAAACTGATGGAGCAGTTCGTGCGCGTGCGCGTCGTCCAGGGCAACGCGCTGGACCTTTCGCTCTTCCAATTTGATACCGACCTCACCTTCGCGGCGTTCTTCCTCAATGCGGACCGCACGGTCTACGGCCGGTTCGGCACACGGTCCGAGCAGAAGCGCGCGGACAAGGAGATCACGATGGACGGCTTCCGCGAAGCGTTGACCGGCGCGCTCGAATTGCACCGCGATTATCCTGCCAACAAGTCCGCGCTGCAAGGCAAGCAGCCCCTGCCGGTGAAGTTCAAGACGCCCGAGCAATACCCCGGTCTGTCGGGCAAATACACCGCGACGCTCAATCTTTCGACCGGCAAGGTCGCCAGCAGTTGCATTCACTGCCACCAGGTCGGGGAAGCGCAACGAAAGTTGTTCCGCGCGGACAACCAGCCGATCCCCGACGAAGTGCTCCATCCCTGGCCGGTGCCGGATGTGGTCGGGCTTTCGTTCGACCCGAAGACGAAGGCGAAGCTGGCCGGAGTCGCGGCTGGGTCAGCCGCAGAGAAAGCCGGCTTCAAGGCCGGCGACGAATTGATATCGCTCGAAGGCCAGCCGTTGCTGTCCATCGCGGATGTCCAGTGGGTGCTGCACCAGGCGAAAGTCCCGGCGACGTTGAAGGCCGCTGTCCGCCGCGAGGGCGGTCCGTTGGACCTCACGTTGCAACTCGACAAGTTCTGGCGGCGCAACAGTGAGATTTCCTGGCGTCCCACGACGTGGGACCTGCGCCGTATGGCGTTGGGCGGGCTGGTGCTCAAGGAACTGGACGCCACCACACGCAGCCAGTTGGGTCTGCCCGATACGGCGCTCGCCTTGCGGGTGGATTATGTCGGCCAATACGGCGAACACGCCGCAGGCAAAAAGGCTGGCTTCAAGAAGGAGGACATCCTTGTGAACTGCGATGACATGACCCAGCGAATGACAGAAAGTGATTTGCTGCGCAACTTGCTTCAGAAACGAATGGCGGGTTCGCGCGTGCCGGTGACCGTGCTCCGCGGCAGCGAAAAACTTACGCTGGAGTTGCCCATTCAGTAGTGGCAGGCTGCGGGTAAATCCGACAGCTTGCCGATGAACCCGTATTCCCGCCGCCAGTTTCTGGGCTCCACTTCCTTTGCGGCGACTGCGCTCGCCCTGAATCCACCAAACTTGTTCGCCCAGCAGGCGGGCGAACGGCCCACGCGGGCGGACGGGGTAACCGTGCTCAATCCGCGCGGGCGCGTCCCCATCGGGCTCATTATCGACGACTCGACATGCCTGGTGAACTTGAACCGCTTCGCCATGCCGCAGTTCGATACCGCCATGGCGGGCGCGAACAAAACCTATCACCGCGACTGGCGCGAGTGGCCGGTCGAGATTCCTGACAGCTTCGTGCGCAAATTCGGTGAGTGGTGCGCCGGGCAGGGGGTCAAAGGCAAATACAGCATCGTGCCGTACCCGGCGTGCGTCGGGCGGTTGGACCGCGGCCTGCCCGGGTGGACTCAGCGCGAGTTGAACGACAGCATCGAATTGGTCCGCACGTTAATGACGCCGAACTGGGACATCCATCCCGAGATGGTCACCCACACGCGCGTGATCGACACCAAAACCGGCCATCCCTACACCGACCATTCGCTCAAGTTCATGGAGAACTGGGAATGGACCACCGGCCGGAGCGCCGACGAACTCGCCGATTACCTGGCTTACGCCTTGCGCATTCTCAAGAACGTCGGCCTCTCTTGTGAAGGCATCACCACGCCAGGCGGATTCGGCAACAAGGCGCTGCCGCAACTGGCCCAGGCGACGCTCCAGTCCGTTCGCGATGTCTTCGGCGCGGAGATTCCGCACTACTTCCGGCACCTCTACAGTGAAGGCACTCAAAGTGTCGCGCCCCGTGTTGAGTACGCCAGCGGCCTCGACGGGGCTGACCCGCGTTGCGTCGTGAGCATCATCGGCTGCACTGGCGACTGGACCGGCGGGTGGGACAACACGCCTCCGGGCGGCGCGGACAAGTTCATTACCGAGGACCTCCAATCCGGCCGCATGGTCGATGTCATCGCGCGCGGCGAACCGGCATTGATGCTCGCCCATTGGACCGGCATTTACTGGAACGGGCAGGAGCTTGGATTCAAGGTATTCCAAGAAGTCGTTCGCCGCCTGCACGCGCGATACGACCACTTGGTCTGGATGAAGCTGAACGAAGTCGCCCGGTATTGGGCGGCCAGGGAACTCACCCGTATCGAGCGGACCGCAAACCGTGTGGAGTTGCGAGCCCCGTTTGCCTGCCCTGCCTTCACTGTGCGGTTTGCCGGGCCGGCGAACGCGCAACCGCGTGTTGTCCGCGGGACGCAGCCGCCGATGTCGTACCCGCAAGTCCAGCGTTTGCTCGGCCTCAAATCAAACACATGGCATCGCGATGGAGAAATGCTCACGGTATGTTTCGACCTTTCGAAAGGCGCGAACACGCTCGATCTAACGTAGGTCAGGCGTCTCGCCTGCCTTGTGAGCGCTTTAGCACGAGCCATGCGGCGGCCTAACCAACAATCACTCCGGACTTCAACCATGGGAACCGACGGCGAGACTCGCAATGGACTCCAACTTGTCCAACCGCGCGTCGTCCCCGTACTCGACCCGGATTTCCGCCCCGCAGTGCTCGCCAACCGCGCGTTCCGCGAGGCGGCGCGGCGCCAGCCTGTACCCGTGCGCATCGCCGTGGAGCGTGCGGACGGCGTTTCGGCGTTCGATACGCTCGTGGCGGAGGCGAGTCTGCCGGAAGCCGCGGGTAATTTTGCTTACATCGAGCGGCTGGTGAAATTCCTTCTCTGGTCGCGAGGCGGGTGGAAGGTTTGGTTCAGCGGACCTGCCGGCATCGGCCGTCGCCTTCAGCGGCACTTCGCAGAAAGTCCAACGGGCCGATTCGACGCGGATCTCATGGGACGCCGAATCTATGAGCGTCCGTTTGAAGTCGCGCTGGCCGATGCGGGCAGCATTCCGGTCGCTCGCGAAGCCGCCGCGCCGCTCGGCCGCCATTGGAACGGTTGCCGGATCGGCTTCGATCTCGGCGCGAGCGACCGCAAGGTCGCCGCGGTCATCGACGGCAAGGCCGTGTTCAGCGAGGAGACCGTTTGGGATCCGCGATCGCAGCGGGACCCCCAATGGCACTTCGACCAGGTCATGGATTCGCTGAAGAAAGCCGCTGCGCACCTGCCGCGAGTCGACGCCATTGGTGGCAGTTCAGCGGGCGTGATCGTGAACAACCGGGTCCAGGTGGCTTCGCTCTTTCGCGGCGTGCCGGAGGAATTGTTCCAGCAGCGGGTCAAGACGCTCTTTCTCGAATTGCGCAAGGCGTGGGGCGACATTCCGTTCGATGTCGTCAACGACGGGGAGGTCACTGCGCTGGCCGGAGCGATGGCTTTGGGCGACAACGCGGTGCTCGGCATTGCCATGGGCTCGAGCCTGGCGGCAGGGTATGTCACGCCCGAGGGGGGAATTACACCGTGGCTCAATGAACTGGCGTTTGCCCCGGTCGACTATCATCCCGCCGCGCCGGTCGACGAGTGGTCCGGCGACGCCGGTTGCGGCGTGCAATTCTTTTCGCAGCAAGCCGTTGGGAGGCTGATCCCAAAATCGGGAATCCAGCTCGACCCCGGGCTTCCGTTGCCCGAACGCCTCGTCAAGGTGCAGGAACTGATGGCGCGCGGGGATGAACGCGCGGCGAGAATCTACCAGAGCATCGGCGTTTGCTTCGGTTACGCGGTCGCGCAATACGCGGAATGCTATGAAATCCGCCGGCTTCTCGCACTGGGCCGGGTGACGACCGGCGCGGGCGGCCAGCTGATTCTGGATCAGGCCCGTCGAGTTCTGGCGGAGGAATTTCCCGAACTCGCCGCCATAATTTCCTTCCACATGCCCGACGAAAAAGAGAAACGGCACGGCCAGGCCATGGCGGCGGCGAGTCTGCCAGTCGTGCCGTAGCAGCCGACGTAAGGAGGCTCTGATCGCTTACGTTCAGAAAGTTTGAGCCTCCTTACGTCGGCTGCTACGAAGGTCAACGCGGCGCACGCCCTCGACAGCAGGCGGCCTGCACCGCTAAATTCATGCCTGCATGATTACTCGTTACTCGCGCCCCGAGATGCGTGCCATCTGGACGGACGAAAACAAACTCCGCATCTGGCTCCAGATCGAATTGCTGGCCAGCGAGGCGCTCGTCAAGGAGGGCATCGTACCGGAGAAGGACTTTGCGAAGTTGAAGAAGGGCGCCGAACAGTGGTTGTCCGACCTCCCCGGTCTCGTGGCCCGGCAGCGCGAGCTTGAAAAGGTACGCAACCACGACGTCATCGCCTTCACCGAAGCCGTCGCCGAGAAGGTCAACGACAACGCCAGCCGCTGGTTTCATTTCGGCCTCACGTCGAGCGACATCGTGGACACCGCGTTCGCCGTCCAGATGGTTCAATCAGCGGACATCCTGCTCCATGACGTGAAGGCTCTGCTGCCGGTCATTGCCCGGCGCGCGAAGGAATATCAGTTCACTCCCTGTATCGGCCGCAGTCATGGCATCCACGGGGAGCCAACGACCTTTGGCCTGAAACTGGCGTTGATGCACGACGAGTTTGGCCGCGCGCAGGCCCGGTTGGCTGGCGCGAAGGAGACTGTGGCGGTCGGAAAGCTGAGTGGCGCCGTCGGCACGAGCGCTCACTTGCCGCCGCGTGTCGAGGCGTTCGTTTGCAAACAACTCGGCCTGCGCCCCGCGCCCATCGCCACGCAAGTGGTCCAGCGCGACATCCACGCCGAGTTCATGAACACGCTGGCTTTGGTCGGCGCGAGCATCGAGCGATGGGCCGTCGAGTTCCGTCACCTTCAGCGCACGGAAGTTCTCGAAGCCGAGGAACCGTTCACCGAGGGCCAGAAAGGCAGCAGCGCCATGCCCCACAAGCGCAACCCCATTACCTGGGAACGCTTGACCGGCCTGGCCCGGGTGCTTCGCGGCAACGCCATCGCCGCGCTGGAAAACGTCGCCCTCTGGCACGAGCGCGACATCAGCCACAGCTCGGTCGAACGCATCATCTTCCCCGACTCGTGCACGTTGCTCGACTACATGTTTGGCCTGCTCATCCGCCTAATGGACGGTCTGCGGGTCTACCCCGAGAACATGAAAAAGAACCTCCGCTTGAGCCTGGGCATGTGGAACAGCCAGACGGTCCTCCTGGCGCTCATCCGCAAGGGCCTTACCCGGGAAGCGGCCTACGAACTGGTTCAGCGCAACGCCATGAAAACCTGGGCCGTCAAGCAGGCCGGCCGCGATGACGCCGATTTCCTCGAACAGCTCCGGAGCGACCCCGAAGTGGCCAAACACTTCAAGCCCGGCGAACTGGAGAAGCTCTGCTCGCTCGAATTTCATTTCAAGGAAGTCGAAACGCGGTTCAAAGCCCTTGGCTTGTGATTCAATCCTATGAGCTCGCAAGCCGAACCCCCTCCTCCAAAGTCCAGCGACGACATCGTCGTCTTCATGATCCGCCGGGACACGAAGTGCGACGAGTGCGGCGCGGAACTGGGCAAGGGACGGTGGCTGCGCCTCGAAAACGAGCGGTCCCTCTGCCTGGCTTGCGCCGATCTCGATCACCTCGAATACCTGCCGCGCGGAGACGCCGCCGTGACGCGGCGGGCGACGAAGTATTCGCCGTTGCGCGCCGTCGTGGTGCAATGGTCACGCACCCGCCAACGCTATGAACGGCAGGGCATTCTTGTCGCGCCTGCCGCGCTCCGAAAGGCCGAAGAGGAATGTCTGGCGGACGCACAGGTGCGCGAACTACGCCGGCAGCGCGAGGCCGAAAGGCGGCAAACGGTCGACGCTGCTTACGAGCAGGCAATGGCGGAAGCCATCCGTGCGCAGTTTCCAGGTTGTCCCCAGGAGGAGGCCGGGCGAATTGCGGCGTGGACTTGTGTGAAGCATTCGGGTCGCGTCGGCCGGTCGGCATCGGCGAAGGATTTCGATCCGCACGCGCTTCGCCTGGCCGTGATCGCTCACATCCGCCACGAGCACACGGGCTACGATGCGTTACTGATGCGCCACAACGACCGCGAGCAGGCCCGGGCTGCCGTGCGCTTCGACATCGAGCGTGTCCTGGCGCGTTGGCAGCCCAATGCGCCTGCGAGTTGATTTCGAGAGTGCCCGAACTGCCGGACATCGCGATTTATATCGAAGCGCTGGAACGGCGCGTCATCAACCAACCGTTCCAGGGCATTCGTCTGACGAGTCCGTTTCTGTTGCGGACGGCGAGCCCACCCATCGAGAACGTCCACGGGCGGCGCGTGCTCGCGATGCGGCGCTTGGGCAAACGGATATGCTTTCGCTGTGAAGGCGAATTGTGGCTGGTGCTGCACCTCATGGTTGCGGGGCGGCTGCGTTGGAAAGGATCCCTGAATACTTCCGGCTCCGCTTCCGCACGGAGACGATTGTCCGCAAGGAGATTCGATGCCGGGCGGGCGGGCAAAATCGGCTTGGCGGAATTCGACTTTCCCAATGGAACGCTTCTGCTCACTGAGGCGGGAACCAGGAAACGGGCGTCGCTGCACTTGGTCCAGGGCGAGGCGGGATTGGGTGCGCTCGACCCGGGCGGCCTTGAGGTGTTGGGGTGTCCGCTCGACGCATTTTCGCGGGTGTTGACGAACCGCAATCACACCCTCAAGCGCGCGCTCACCGATCCGCGCCTGTTTAGCGGCATCGGCAACGCTTACTCGGACGAAATCCTGCATCAGGCGCGTCTCTCGCCCGTGACGCTGACACAGAAGCTGGCACGGGACGAAATCGAGCGATTGCACCGTGCGGTCCAGGAAACCCTGGTGCTTTGGACGAATCGGCTGCGCGAGGAAACCGGCGACGGATTCCCGGAGAACGTCACGGCGTTCCGACCGGAGATGACGGTGCATGGCAAATTCGGCCAGCCTTGCCCGACCTGTGGTGCCAAGGTGCAACGCATCCGTTATGCGGACAACGAGACGAATTATTGTCCCGGCTGCCAGACCGGCGGTCGCCTGCTTGCGGACCGTTCGCTCTCCCTTTTGCTCAAGAAGGATTGGCCGAAGACACCGGAAGAATTGGAAGAGATGCGCAGTCCGGACTCCATTCGGTAGGGCGCGCCAGGGAGTCCAGTCGACCTGGACCGAACCTTGGGAGCTCAGGCGCCAGCCAGCGCCTTCCTTAACTTTTCGACGAAGCGTTCTTCGGCGAGGTCTTGGGCGAACGTCGCGTCGGCCTTGGCGATCAACTCGGGGTCGAGCGCATCCGCAGCGCTGCCCGTGGGTTGGACGAACACCTTCAAAGGAAGGCGATGCCGGCGAATGAAGTCGACAAGCCGCGAAGTTTTGAACTCTTCGGGCGACGCGCGGACCATGAGCGCGTCGATCTCGTGATCGGGCGAGGCCAGCAGTTCGAAAATCGTTTCGTCCGCGACGACGACGCGGAAATCGTGCCGCTGGAGAGCGGCAGCGGTTTGCGAAAGCGCACTGGCTGGCTGGCCAGCAAGGAGGATCGTCCAGACGCGCTTCGCGGAGGCGCCAGACGCCACATCGGCCTCCGTGAAATCGGAGACGGGCAACCAGACGTGAACTGACGCCCCGCCCCCGGGAGTCGGTTTCACGGAAATGACCCCGCCATGACGCTCCGCAAATCGCTGGACCTGGAGCAAGCCCACTCCAAAGCCCAGGCTTGCGGGGCGTGTCGTGAAACCCGCCTTGAACGTGGCCGGGAGGCAGGACGATGTGACCTCTGGACCCAGCATCGCTGCCAGTTGGTGCTCCGTGAAGCCCGAGCCGCCGTCATCCACAGACAGACAGACGCCAGCGGGCTGACCCGGCAACACGCAAAGGACTCCTTCCGGCAACGGTCGCGTCACGCGTGCGTGGGTGCGCAGAACCACCCGTCCTGAACCGGGCGTCGCCTCGACAGCATTGAGAACGAGGGCGACGATGACACGTTGAAGTTCGACGGAGTTGGCGTGAATCGGAAGCTGGGCTTGGGCGAGTTCGGTGACTATCTCGACGCGCTTCGACAGGCCGCGCCTGAGAAGTTCGGCGGCTTCCGTCACGAGCGCGTTGAGGTCGTGATAGGCCCGTTGCCCGGCGCGGTTCGAGTGAAGTTGTTGAAGTCGCTGGACCAGTTGTCCGGCTCGCCTGGTATCGCGCTTCATGAGCGCCATGCCTTCATGGAACGGATGCCCTGGTTCGATTTGGCTGAGAAACGAGTCGCTCAAGCTATGGACGCCGCCGAGTACGTTGTTGAAGTCGTGCGTGAAGCCGCCGGTAAGCTCCGAAAGGGCCTCCTTCCACGCGGCGGATTCCAATCGCCTTTCCGCAAGTGACAGACGAGTCTCGTCCTGCCAGAAGCCTTCCCAACCTTTCACGGCACCGGAGGCATCCATCACGGCGCGGCGGAAATGGGAGACGTGCGTGACCCGCCCGGTCGTGGCGTGGCGGAAGCGGAATCGCATGGAGGCCCGCTCGGGAGACGGACCGGGGCCGAGGCGCGCGCGGAGCGCGTCAACGTCGCGGCCGTGAATGCACTCGAAAAGCAGCCCGGGCCGGGCCAGGAACGCTTCGGCCGGATGCCCCGTCCAGTCGGCGATGCGCGGGCCGAGGAACTCGAAGCGCAAATCCGCAGCCTGGCGAAAGAGCACACCGGGCCAATGTTGGAGCAGAACGTCAATCGGGGCGTCCATGCGGTGCTTGAGCGGGCCTTGCAAAATCGGGGCGCGGACTTGGTTTCGTCGGCCGACCGGCACTATCCCTGTTCGACTTTGAGCCTGTCAACGGCTCTCTCCTCCCTTGTGTTTCGGCTTAGCTTGGCTACGTTGGAGGCTGTATGCTGCCCGATGCAACGCTCTCCGCCCGTCGCGAACGTATTCTGGTCGTCGACGACGAAGAAATGGTGCGCATGGCCATAAAGGCGATCCTGCGTTTTGGGGGCTACGACGTGGCTGATGCGGAGCATGGCGCGGAAGCGGTCGAAAAGTTTCGCGGTGCGTCGCCAGCATTTGACCTGGTGGTGCTGGATATGCACATGCCGCAAATGGACGGTCACAGCGCGCTGCTGAAAATTCGTGAGATCGATCCCAACGCCCGGGTTGTGCTCTTGAGCGGCGCCCTGCACGACCCCGCGGGCGTCACCGAGCAGGAGGGAGTGGCGTTCCTGCACAAGCCATTCGAGAACGACGAATTGCTTGGGCTGGTGCGCGAGATGCTCGCGTCCCGCACTCGATAGACTACCAGAGAATCAATCACCCGGCCGCAAATGCCTGGCGAGCAGCCGGGCAACAGAGTCGAGCACGTTTGAAGGAGGATAGTTTGGATCGGCCAGCAGTTTGCGGGCGCGGGCCACTTTGCCTTTGCGGACTGAAAGCCAAGGCTTGTCAGCACGTGGTTGGCTGCGAGTGCGTGGCAGCGACTTCGGGGGCCGGCGTTGCCCGTTTATACGGTGGACTGACGGACTTGCGTCAGGAGTGGCTGGCATGATGATTTATAACGTACGAATGAGCGCCTGCCAAGCCCGGCGATACCCGTACTAATGTGCCGGGAAGTAGCCAATTGGGTTTTCGGGAAACCACGGAGGCGCTCTGGACAAGGCCCCCATTCGCGGTCCAAACTCATTTTAGTGAAAGCCGTACGGAGTGGCGATCAGCCCGCAGTTGAACGCTTTGAAGTGGGAATTCCGATAGGAGCTGCACTCCCTACGGCACCTTCGCCGTAAGCGGTTTCTCCATGAACTTCTCGAACTCGAGGTTGCGCGGGATGCCTCCGGCGATGGCTTTCTTGTAGTGATACTGCGCCAACTCGGGGAAGCTGGGCTTTTGCGTCGCGTAAAGCACGGCCAGTTGGTAATGCGGTTCACCCCAGCCTGGCTTGAGTTGGACGGCTTTGCGCAGGGCCGCTTCGGCGGGGGCGCGGTTGCCTTTCTGAACGAGCGCGCGGCCGAGCATGTAATGGGTGTCCGGCCGGTCCGGCCGAGCCTTCGCCGCCAGGCTCAAGGCTTCGATGGCTTCGTCGTATTTTTCCTGGCGGAATCGCAGATCACCCAGCATCGCCAGGCTGGGGGCATGTTCGGGATCGGACGCCAAGGCCTGCTTCAGGTTGGCTTCGGCTTCGGCAAGCTTGTCCTGGTCGAGCTGCGAAGCGGCCAGGCGCGAGCGAAGGTAAACGTTGCTCTGGTCCTGACGGAGGATTTCGGCGAATCGACGCTCCGCCTCCTCGTAACGGCCAGCGTCCACGGCGCGCTCAGCGGCCGCAATCAGCGGACCGGCGCCAGGCGGCAGTTCGTCGCGCTTCTTCTCGGTGGGCGGTTTGCTGACGACGGCGGCCGCGGCAAATGTTGGCTTGTTGGTATCGACGGCGAACGTGGCAATCATCGGTTTGTTGGTCTCAACGGCCGATTCCTTGGGGGGCGGCTGCTTGAAGAAGGCCAGTTCCTCGGTCGTGTAAGGCGTGGACTTGGCTTCGAAGGTCTGGACTTTTGCGCGGAGAGCCGCCAATTGCTGCTCAAGTTCTGCGTTAGGCACGGGGGAAGGCTGGGCGGGCGAGCGCTGACTCAATCCGGGGGTCGCGGCATTCAATTTCTGGATGAGCTCATCCCGTTCCTTCTTCGCTGCGGCCGCATCGGCGTAGGCGGCGGCGAGTTGACTTTCCCATTGCTTCTCGCGGACGGTGGTGTTGGCCCCGTAACGGCGCACCCAATCGAGCAGCTTGTTTTCCATCGCGATTTGTTCAGACTGCAGAACACGGTTGCTGGCCTGGAGCATGGCCACCTGCTCTTTCAATTCCCTGACTTGTGGAAGCGAGCTCGTGGTGGCACCGGCCTGCTGGAGTTTGCCGACGGCGTCCAGCAATTGCCTCTGGAGATCTTCGTTCTGCTTGCGAAGCACGTGGGTCGCGTCGGACTGAGTCCCCAGTTGCTTCTCCTTGTCGGAAGCCGTGCCCGCCGGGGCGGACGACTGGGTGCGGGCCTGTTCCAACGACGCGGCAAGGAGATCGCGCTCCTTTTGAAGCAGTTTGATGCGCTCTTCGGCCTTGGCGAGTTCGCGCGGGTCGGAGGACGCCGGCTGAACGGTGAGCGCCTCGCGCAGTTTGGCTTCGAGCAGGGTGTTCTGGTTTGCGAGGCGGGAAACGTCCTCCTGCAAGCTTAGAAGCCGGTTGGTCAGTTCCTGGCCGGGAGGGAGGGCCGGGGAGACCGGCCCGGCAACCGCCGTGGCAGGCTTCTGCGCCAGCGGCTCCAGTTTGGAAGCGATGTACTGGATGCGAAAGTTGACAATCTTTGGGTTCCAGTCCGGGGAAGCGCTTTGGAGGTTCTTCAAGCCTACTTGGGCTTCGAGATACTTGGTGACTGCGGCGCGAGTCTGGCCCGCCGCATTCAACTTGTCCGCTTCCTGGATAAGGCCATAGAGGCCGACGTATTGTTCATCGGGCGCGGCGGCGCGCGCGCCGGAGCCGAAAACGAAGAATGCCGCGAAGGCCACTGCAACAAGACGTTTCATGGGACGGAGTGTAAGCGCGCCGGAAATTGTTTGGCAACGGTTACGTCAGGGCTGCATGGCTCGATGAAGTTCGGTGGGGCGAGCGTCCCCGCGAGCCCGGTGAAGAATCGCCGAGCAAAGGTCAATCGGCTCGCGCGGACGCTCGCCCCACCTTGGTTGAGGGATTGCTTGCCTGCTTGCCTGCGTCGCACCTTGCCGCGCTTGCCAGCCTCCGGGCCGCTGTGATTTAGTGCCTGCGCATGCCCGGCCGTCAACCCAGTCAGAGCGCGGAGGATTACCTGGAACGCATCCATGCGCTGATCCAGCAGAAAGGATACGCGCGCGTGGTGGACATCGCCGATTCCCTCGCTGTCAAACGCGCCAGCGTGACCAGCATGGTCCAGAAGCTGGGTGAACTGGGTTATCTCAAATACGAAAAGTACCGCGGCTTGATCCTCACCGACAAGGGTCGCCAGGTCGCCACGGGCATCCAAAAGCGCCACGCCACGCTCGCCCGGTTCTTTTCCGTGTTCGGCATCGACGCCCGCACCCAACAGCGCGACATTGAAGGGATCGAGCATCATTTGAGCCCCGAGACCGTGGATGTGCTGGCCGACCTGGCGACCTTTTTCGAAGAGAGTCCGGAAGTGTTGAAATCGTTCGTCAAGTCGCGCAAGGCCAGCAAAGGCTAGCGGGAAGTTCCAAGCCCAAGTTCAAAACAAAAACAAGTGCCCCAAGGCTCCAATCCCAATCCCAAGCTTCACCGCGGTTTTTTGGGAATTGGCTCTTGGAAATTGGCTCTTGGAGTTTGTCTTGAACTTGGACCTTTCAAGCCATGAACGGATTTTTTTCGTGCCCGCGAACTCGCCTTCTGCCTAAATCAGTCCTGTCGCACGTCGAACGAGAATGAATACGATCTCGGGCAAAATCATTGAACGGACCTGGAAGCGCATCAACGAGTCCACTCCCGAAGATATTGAGACGCTCACGCAAAAGATGCTGGCGGAGCAACCGATCGTTGGCGCCTACTTGATGGCCGTCGAAGAGGTGCTCATGCCGGAGGGCGAGCGCGGGAATCTCCTGCTCATCGGGCTCATTCTCTGGGAAATCATGTCCGCTGGCCGCGACCCGATGCGCCAGGTCACGCAGGAGGAAATCGAAGCGGCTGAGGCCCTCAACGTGCAGTTCCTCGAGGAACTGGAGGCCGGTTCCGAAATGGATTACCAGGACGGCATGCAACGGCTCGCGACGACTTACAACCAGTGGCCCATTCTCAGCGCCGTCGTCGAGGCCCTGATGGCGGGCAACGAAGAGGATCCCGATTCGGCCCCGGAATCCGTCGGCATCGCCCTGCTGCATCTGAAAACGATCCTCGATTGTTTCGACAAGGCGTAGCCGGGGGTTGCACCAGGCTCGGCCTCACTTTCCCTCCAGTCCGCTCAAGTAGGCCAGAATCAGCTCAGGCAGTGCGCTACTGTAGCCGCCTTCCAACAGGCTGAACGCAGGCACATCCAGTTTCCTCACGGTTTCTCCCAGCCAATGATAATCCTCCGCTTCGAGCGTCTCCTGCGCCAGCGGATCGCGCGCGTAGGCGTCGAAGCCGGCGGAAACCGCCACGAGGTCCGGCTTCGCCTCGCGCAGTTCGGCAAACGCGCGCTCGAACGTCTTGCGATACTCCTCGCGCGGCGTGCGCGGCGCGACCGGGTAGTTGAAACAGTTCTTCCCGACGTTCGTCGTGCCGGTGCCGGGGTAGCACGGATGCTGGTGAATCGAGAAGAAGACCGCGCCGGGATTGTTGACGAGTATGGCCTCCGTGCCATTGCCGTGATGCACGTCGAAATCGAACACGGCCACCTTCCTCGCGCCGGTCGCCAGCGCTTCGAGCACGGCGATGGCCACGGAGTTGAGATAGCAAAAACCCATCGCCCGGTCGCGAGTCGCGTGGTGCCCTGGCGGGCGCAGCAGACTGAACGCGCGCTCCCCCCGCCTTGCGGCGGCCAACGCCTGCAACGCGCCGCCGACCGACCGCAACGCGTGCTCGTAAATGTTTGGATACGTTGGCGTGTCGCCATCGAAGTCGTCTGCGGCGGCTTTGACACGGGCCAGGAATTCCTTGGAATGAGCACGAAGCAGAGCGGCCTCTTCCACAACGGCGGGTTCCGCCCAGGCAATCTTTAGGGGGGTCTGCGCCCGGAACGCCTCGATCGTCCGGCTGACGCGCGCGGGGCGTTCCGGGTGGCCCGGCGCCGAGTAGCCGGTGCAACGTTCGTCGGTGACGATTTTCATCGCTCCATGTCTACGGCCCGCCGGCAGGGGGACCGTGGTAAATCGAGTATTTGATGTTTCGGTTCACACCATCAGTGCCGGTCAACGAACCCTTGCCGGTGGCGGGGTTAAACGGCCCGGCGTATGTCGTGATGAACTCATTGTTGAGGCCCCGCCCCTGAAAGAACACGGCGTACTTTTGGCGGGAGACCAGCAGCCTTCCCGTGTACTGGTAAGCCGGTCCACTTCCCTCAACGCTGTAATAGTTGGCCGGGTAGCTGTTGGTAAACGTCGCCACTGTCGTATTGGTGACGAAGCAAACCTGTTGGGTGATGGTGATGAAATTGACGAAGTTCGTGACCATGATAATAGAGTCGAAATTGGTGATGCTGTAGGAATCCGCCGTGAACGTGATGTTGGTTGTGAAGCAATTGGCCGGCGTGCTAACGCTGTTGGTGATGATGTCGAGTTCAGGAGCCGCAGTCAGCTTGAACACCTCGGTAAATGGGCCCGGGCCGCCTTGCTTTTGGCCGGTGCCGTAATAGCTGCCGCGCAGATCATTGGTGCTCTGCAACGGAATCCCGACGAACGTCACTTGGCCCGGGTAGCCGCGGCTGAGCAAGGTGAGTTTCGCCGCCCGCGCCGTGCCGCTAAAGCTCACGGCGTTCGTCATGAGTTCGGTGCTTCCAGCTTGCGAGGACAGCAGATTGATGAAGCCGACAATGCGGTTGGTGGTCGTGGGACTGGCGTACGACCAATTTCCCTCCAAGTAGGCGGCGCCAAAAATGTTCGTGTAGACCACCCCACGATTCGTGAAGATGCCACTTGTCTTGCCAACGTACGTAAACATCGCGCGCCCGTTGAGGGTGCCATCCGCGTTGAAGAACAGGTGGGCGACGCCTCGTTCGTGGCCACTGAGCACACAGTCCCACTGTCCGACTGGCGGCCCTTGAGCTGCTAGAAGCAGGCTCGGAAGGAACATCACAAACCAGCCCAGCGAAGACACAAGGGCCCCGGACAGCGAACAATTGCGAGTAGTCATAGGATGCACGCAGTATTGCAATTTGGGCTGGCGCAGGCAAGAAACACTGAGAATCCTGTGCGCGCAGGGGCGGAGCAAGCGAACGGTTGCGCCAGGCCGAGCCCATCGCTACGCTTCGACCGTGAGCCCGAAAGCCGCGACCGAGATGCAAATTGAGCGTTGCCGCCAGATGACCTGTGAGGAGCGCATCTTAATCGCGCTGCGGCTGCACGAACTGGCTTGCGAGATGGCCCGCGCCGGCATCCGCGTGCAGCATCCTGATGCCGACGAGGCCGAAGTGAACCGCTTGTTGCGACGGAGGCTGGAACTGGCGAGGGGCGGGTGAACGAACAAGAGCTGCTCTTGGACTGCCTTCGGCGGCTGGACCGCGGAGGGATCACCTATATGCTCACCGGCTCGATGGCCAGTAACGCTTGGGGAATGCCACGCCTGACCCACGACCTGGACTTCGTCATCCAATTGCCTCCCTCCGAAGTGCCGCGCTTCGCCGGGGCGACTATTACATCGACGAAGAGGCGATCCGTGCCGCGTACAGGCCGCCGTACCAGTTCAACGCCATTGACACCCGCTCGTCGCTCAAGGTGGACTTCTGGTTGTTGCGGCCCGTGCCGTTCGAACGCGAGATGTTCGAGCGCCGAACCAGAGCGCAGGTTTGCGGCGAGTCCGTATGGCTGGCGACGCCAGAAGACGTAATCCTCCATAAATTGTATTGGGACCGAATCACGCCCTCAGAACGACAGCGCAGCGACGCGGCCGGCGTGGTCGCCGTACAGGCAGACCGGCTCGATCATGCGTACCTGCGCCACTGGGCTGCGGAGTTGGGTGTGTCGACCGTCCTCGATGACCTGCTTTCGGGCAGAATCCGACCCAAGACCACGTGATGAACCTATGAAACTCTGCCGCTTCCAACAGGGCCCGGGCCGGCCGCGCGTCGGGCTGGTGCGGGATGATGACACGATCCTCGATCTGTCCGCCGAAGGCATTGATCGGCTGACGAGCCTGTTCGAGTTCGAGGGACTGGCGGCGCAACTGGGCGCGCTGGCGGGCCAGAACCTGCCGCGGCTTGCGCTGGCGGATGTCCAGTTGCTCGCGCCGTTCGAACAGCAGGAGGTCTGGGCCGTCGGCGTGACTTATCTGCGCAGCAAGAAGGCGCGGATGGACGAGAGCGAATTCAGCGCAACGGCGTACGACAAAGTCTACGACGCGCCCCGGCCGGAGTTATTCTTCAAGTCGATGCCCGAAAAGGTTATCGGGCCGGGCGGCGCCGTGGGGATCCGCAGCGACGCGCGGTGGAGCGTGCCGGAACCGGAACTGGCGTTCGTGCTGAACTCGCGCGGGCACATCGTCGGCTATACCGTGGGCAACGACATGAGTTCGCGTGACATCGAGGGCGAAAACCTGCTCTACCTGCCGCAGGCGAAAATCTACACCGGCTCTTGCGCCCTTGGTCCGTTCGTCCGCGTGAGCACGACCGAGGCGGAAGCGCGAACCTGGAAGATTTCCCTGGAGATTAAGCGTAGTGGTGCGGCCGTGTTTCAGGGCGAAGTCTCGGCGGGCCAGCTCAAGAGGCCGTTCGACGAGATGGCCGGCTACTTGTTCCGGTGCCAGTCCTTTCCGAATGGAGCCGTGCTGCTGACCGGCACAGGCATCGTGCCGCCGGACTCATTCACGCTGGCGGCGGGGGACGTTGTGCGCATCGCAATCAGCGGCGTAGGTGTGCTGGAGAACTCAGTAGTGACCGTGTGAGGTTGCGAGGATTAAGACGGTCGCATGGCCGCGCGGCCTGTAGCCAACTCCACGCCAAGCCTTGAAGGCGATCCACTCCATGCGGAGGTCCATGAATCGCAGTGTATCCGTGACGCCGCAGAAACATCCAGGGCGCATCTCAATTTTGGTGCATTGACAAAGCCAAACGAACCGCCTCACCCCTCACCCCGGCCCTACCTGCTGTTGGCTTTTGCACAGTTGTTCAGAAGTAGGGAGATAGCTGAGGGTTAAGTCAATTTCTCCTTCGCCGATCACAATCTTTTCCACGATGGATTCGGCGATTTTGCGCTTTTCGTCAGTCGTCAGACTGGGCCACCGGTCATAGAGCGTTCGTGCTTCTGAGAGCACTTCTTCAGCCGAAACGTCGCTCACCTTCAGGTGAGCGACTTCGGCTTGAAGGTGAGGGTGCAAGGAGAGGAGCTGGTTCAGGCGCTCTTCTGCCGGCTTATAGAACTGGCCGAAGCCCTGCGCTGTTATTTGCCCCTCAAGGTAGAGGCGGTGGGTCTGGTTCATTTCCTCGCGGACTTTGGCAATCGCCCGTTCGTGTGCTGCCAAGGCTGTCTCTTTCTCCGAGAGGTTGTGCTTGGCATTGCTCAAGTGGCTGGCGACACGCTCAGGGTTGGCGAAGAACTCCATCAATTCCTCTCGGACAATGGCTTCCAGGTCGGCTGCTGGAATCTTGTGATTGCACTTGCGGCAGAAGTATTTCGGATTGTCGGCACGTGCATACATCTTGTGACCACAGTGGCACCACGTCAGAGTGCCGAAGATCTGCGTGGGCAGTCTGCCGGGCTTCTTGTTGGTCTTGTGCTGCTCCTCCAGGATCTGGTTGACCTGTTCCCACAAACTGGCCGGGACGATGGCTTCACATTCGACTTTGCCCCACTCGCACTCGGGCTTCTCGGTGCCTTCCCAGTCGCCTTGCTTGCGGACGCGGTTGAAATAGTAGATGCCCTTGGCAGTGGTGTCAGTGAGGGCACGCAGGACTTGCTGGTCACGCCAGAGTGCGCCTTCGCGCGTTCGGTGTCCTCCGGCGTTCAAGAGCTTGGCCACCGTGCCTTTGCGACGATACTGCACGAACAACTCGAACACTTTTCGTTTGATGGGCGCTTCGTCGGGGTGGAGCACCAACTGGCGATTCTGCCACCGGTAGCCGTATGGCGCATTGCCATTAATGGTCTTGCCGAGCTTGGCACGGACGAGGATCGACGCCTTCTGCCTGTCGGCTATCTCCTCGCGCTCCCAGGTCGCCATCGCCGCGATGATGGTGAAAAAGAGCCGCCCGGCGGGCGTGCTGGTGTCAATCGTCTCAGCGATGCTGATGAGGTCGGCGTCGTGGTCGCGGAAGTAGTCGGAGAACTCCAGCAGTTCTTTCGTATTGCGAGCAAGGCGGGCGAGTTTGGAGAAGATGAGACCGGTGATGTGTCCGCGCTTGACGTCCTTGAGCATCCGCTGGGCTTCCGGATGTTCTTTCACAGACTTTCCGGACACGCCGGCAAGGTCGTAGACCTCCTTGACCGTCCAGCCTCGGGCCTGGGCGTAAGCCTTGGCGCGCTCCAGGTGGTGGGCAGGACTTTCGCCCTGGGCCTGGTCTTCGGTGGAGACGCGAATCCAGATGCCGACAGACTTGGGCTCGGAAACTTTTGGTGAAGCGTTCATGGCACGATCATTCAATCTGCACTCGTTCATGCCTGAAGTCGCAGCGGATTACAAGAATAAAGTTTGCAATTCACAAACTCAGTTGAGAACTTCAGCGCAAATGCCAAGATCTTGTTTCGTGACTGAAGCTGAACTGGCCGCGCTGGCGAAAAAGTTTCGGCTGAAAGCAGGCTATACCAAGATAAAAGCCGCCGCCCGACTAGGCGTGAGACGATCTTCCGTCCAGCTCGCGGAGGAAGACCCCAAGCAAAGCCTCACGCGACTCCGCATCCGCCTAATCGAGGCGTTCTCCGACCTGAGAATCACTGGCCCATTCTTCCGGCTGGAAAAAAAGTGAGCCGGTCAAAACGCCGACCATGAGCGCGACTCTGGCTGTGTTCAATAAGGGTCCATCATGACAAGTAGCCAGTAATGGTGGTTGTGCACATGCCAGGACTCCGATTGAATGTAATGCTCGGCCTCCCGCAGCGCTCTTTCGCGTGCCCGTAGCCTCTTACACGCCGCGAGGCGCTGTTCAGGCGTCTCCGACATAGGAGCTTCATGATAAGAACCCTTGATCGCTTGCAGGGTGTCGCAACCCCTATGGATGGGGCCACGGATGGTAATGGCACCCACATATTGTGTGTGCTCACCTCGAAACTCGTTGACAGCGAGTTGGGTCGTTGATACTGTTATGGTGGTGCCGGTTAGTGCTTTGGTAGGCGTGACCAGCACGAAGTGTGGGGCCTTGGATTTCTTCCGAGGCCCTCTTTTCTTAGGGGGGTCTTTCATATATTGCCTTAGTCAATGTGGACTGGGAACAGGTAAAAAACGTCCGTTCGGAAGCGCCGAGAGAAAACAAGAAATGGGAAAAAAGACTACGATGTGTCGCGTTGATCCGCGACGGAACGAACTTTTGCTTGGTAGCCATGTCGTCTTCCAATTCGAAAGTCTTGTGGCTGCCCGCCTAGTGCGAAGGCACCCAAAGGACTTCCCAGTCTCTCGGCCCCCAACCCCGAGGAAGGCGACTTGGTCACCGTTGCAAAAGAACGAAGCCCTGCGCGATGCCGGGCGATCTTAGAGGAAAGAATAACCGCGATGGCGCAAAATGCAACTCGATGTTGAATATTCGGGCCGAACTCGCACGACAGTTGGGTGTGACGCGGCTGACGATGCAGGATGCTGCGGAACGGGCGGAAAAGAACTTAACCAAACTCCGTTGCCGGATCATCGCAGCTTGCTCGCCCTACCAGGTCGCTGGTCCGACGTATTCCTTGGAGAAGAAGCGGAGGAACGATAGCACTACCTAAAGCAGTGGGAGTCCCTTGGGTGTTCCTGCGTCCAGCGCGAGATGGGATAGGAAAGACAGTGCAGCGGTTCTGGCAGTTGTGCGATGTTCTTTCGACCAGCGTTCGGTGTGTTTCCCGAATGCTCCATAGAAGACCGCACCCCCGCACCCTGCACTGTGGAAAAACGCGCGATGGTTGGGATTCGTGGCGGGTTCCAAGATATCAGGCAGCGACGCGCACGCTGTCCCCAAGAGCGCGAACGCGGCAACTTCAAGGAAGTCGATGCGCCGCAGTGTATCCCAAAAGCCGGACGGAGCGTCAGGAGAACGCGAAATCTTGTTGAGCTGCCAAAGCAGATTCAGGCCGCCTCCGACCGCGGCACCAACGGTTGCGTGCTTTTTGAAATTAGCCATGCGCGCAGAAGATAGCACATGGCATTGGACAAATACAGTCCGACCTCTCAGTGGTCCTTCTTCATCGCGTCGGCCATCATTTTGATGGCGATGTCCTCCTTCGCCTTTCGCTCTTCCGTCGTGAGTGCCGGGCCATGTCGCCGAACTTTGTAACCTCGCGTCGTGCGTTCCTTAGTCTTGGGCACGGACGGGTCGGCAGGTGGCTCCGCTTCCTGGGCGAGCTTCCGCAGTTCTGCGATGAAGTCGTCCGGCGTGAAGTAGCCGACCTTTGCGGCCGCTTCCGGGCCAAGACCAGCCTGCACGGCCTCGGCAATCGCTTTCAGCCGCTCGGGTCTCGGTGACACGACTGCGACACGGGCGAAGCCCGCAGCAAAACACTTCTTCACGTTCCCGAACTCGTGGTCGGTGGTAGTCGTGACGGCGATTTCGACGGCGAGCGAGATGCCGCCCTTCCGCAGCGCAAGATCGGCCGCGCGTGATGACTCCTCTCCGGCCTCTCCTTCAATTTCGGCGAGGAATCCAAGCGCATGGGCTTCGGTCTGCAATCGCTCTTGGATGCTCTTGTGCTGAGCGCCGATTCGCGAGGACGGTTCGGGCGGCTTGACCGCAGGCTGGTCACCTTCTGAAACCGTGTCGTTCCGAACTTCAGCAGGTTGCGGAACCGGCGTCGGTTCGGAAGCCTTCGGAACAGGTGGGGGAGAGCGCCTCGTCCTCGGCGGCTCAGCGTCTTTAGGCTTCAATCTCGCGAGCAACTCCGCCTCCACGTCGGCCCGCGGTGTCGCATACTTCCTTCTCGAAACCGTGATCACCGCTTCGCGCCTCGCATCGGCTTCGGCCCGGTCGGGGTATTGTGGTCGTGTTATCCTGAGGTTGAAATCATGCGCCGCCTTCTCGATCCGGCAGACAGCGTGAAAAGTCTCCAAATTCTGAAGGTCACGGGCCTCGAAGAAGCTGAACCCGCCGGCCAGCTTGCGCGCGTCCTCGTCGCCGACACGGAACACGACACGGGTGTAAGGATTCGTCTGGACGGCGCCGGCCACTTCGCTGTCGCGTTCCAACTGCCGCAGTTCCTGATGCGCGAGCACGAGGCCCACGCGATACTTGCGCGCGCCGGTCAAAATTTCTGCCATCGAAGGCGTGATGAAGTTGTGGAATTCGTCCACGTAGAGGAGGAACGGGCGGCGCGCTTCGAGGCGCTGAGCCTGCCGCCCCATCGCCAACTGCTGAATCTTGGCGACGAAAAGCGAGCCGAGCAGAAACGAATTCTCTTTGCCCATCTGTCCCTGCGGCAGTTTGGCGAGGAAGATTTTCCCTCGGTCGAGAATGTCCGCGAAGTCGAGCCGGTTCGTCGCCTGCGCGACCATGAAGCGGATCGGCTTCGGAGCGAGGAATGTTTCGAGGCGCGTGAGCACGGGGCCGATGGACTTATTGCCCGTGAGTTGCGCGAACCCTCTGCGCCAGAAATACACGATGTCGGGATCGCGTACGGTTTCGAGGAACTCTTCACGGAAGGACGGTTCGATGAGGAACCGGCGAAGCTCGGCGAGCGTGCCGGCGCGCGAACTCTCCAGAAATGCAAGGATGGCATTTCGCAACACTCTGTCCATCTGCTCACCCCAACTCGTCGAGAGCCGTTGAAAGACGGAGACCAAGTCGGAGGCGAGCAGGTTCTTTTCAAGGTCGCTGTGCGCGCTCAGGATGTTGAAGCCGACGGGAAACGCTTCATCCGCGGGATCAATCAAAACGACATCCTCCACGCGCCCCGACGGGACGATGCCAAGAATGCGATCCACCAAGTCACCGTGCGGGTCGAGAACACCGACGCCTTCGCCGCGCTCGATGTCCTGCCGGATGAGGTTGAACAGGAGCGTACTTTTCCCAGTGCCACTGGCGCCGATGACGTGGCAGTGATTTACGCGCTCTTCGGTCGTGAGTGACACAGGGACACTTCGGGCAAGGTGCTCGTTCTCACCGAGCACAACACCGCGGGCACCCGTTACAAACGCCGGCGCGGCTTTCGTGCGTTCCGTCGCGCGGCGAAGTTTAGGCGACTGCACGGCCGACGAGGGGAGGTGAACGAAGCCCATCAATTCATCCGCGCTAAGGAGCATTCCGTTCCGGCGCGACTGCCTGCGAAGGAAGTCCTCTTCGTGAGCATCGAACGGATAGCCATCGTTGTGAAGGGGTATCAGTTCGTTGAAGTCGGGTTTCGCGAAAACACGCAACGCAAACGCCATTTCGCGCGCAAGCTCAAGTGCCCGGTCATACACTCTAGCCATCGTCGCGATCCGGACGACGACTCCAAAGAGAGGGGAGGAGAGCTTTATCTTCGCGCCCGTGATCAGATTCGGGCGATTCACAAAGATCGGGTCGCCGTCCTCGTCGACGATGCTGCGGCGCATGCTGTCCTGCCACGGGTGCTCGGCGTGCTGAAAGAGAACTTGAAACACGGCGAGTTCGTCTGCTCGCAATTCGCTCAAAGGGCCGAGGAGTCCGATGAACGGGTCAAGGTTGAAGTCAGTGTTCAGCGGCAGCATGAATTCGTTTCCGAGGCCGAATTCAATGACTTCCGGCTCGGCCGCCCGCTCGTACCAGAGATTCTCTAACGCATCCTTGCTTTCGAGGAAGGCGATCTCGCGGAAGAAACTCGTCAAATGACGGCGAACGGTTGGCGCGTCACGATCCGCGGCGACAAACTGCAGGCTGATGCTCTCGGACTGGCCGACAAGTTCAAACGCAAGCGGCTCCGCGCAGATCGCGACTTGATCGAGAAAGCCCCTTAACATGTCGGCCTTGAGGTCGAGCTTTGCGGGCAGGACGGCGCGGAACTCGGTCAACGGGCTGCGCTCCAAAACGGTTGGCTCCGGTTCCTCCGACTCCGGCTCGGGCAGGGGCGGGGGCCGGGAATTGAGTTGTCGCTCGATGCCATCAAATAATGAGGCGATCCAACTCGGCTTGCGACCGTCATCCGAGCCGGGCTGAAAAGGCGGCGGCCGGAAACCGTCAAAAGAGCGGAAAGGCGGCTCGGGCGTCGTGGGCTGCGGCCAGACGTGCCAGCCACGGCCGCGCTGTTCCCACTTCGCAAACTGCGCGCTGACTAATTCGTCAATACGGCCCATACTTATTCCGCGTCAGCGTCCTGTGGCTTGCGGGTGGATGATTTGTAGATGCCGTCGAGTATCGGCTGATGCTCTATCGAGGAAAGGAGGGTAATGCCCTTTTCGGCGGCTTCATCGTCCACGCGCTTCTTGACGAGGTCATCCATCAGTTTGAGGAAGACCACGCGCGTGTCGTGCTGAAAATACGTAGTACTGCGCCGGAACCATGTCTCATAGACCGGGCCGATCACGGGGGTGCGCATGAGCAGCCCATCTAGATGAGTCAATCCCATGCGCAATGCGTTCCAAAGCAGAAACACTCCGAGCAGCACAAAAGACCCAAAACTAAGGATTCCGCCGATCAAGCCGAAAGTGCTCAGGCATAAACTGAAAACCAGAAAAACCGCCAACACGAAAATGATCAGTGTCGCCAGGGTGAGTTGCGCTTTGATCTCGGCTTCGCGCACGCTGAAGAAGTAATCTTTGCCAAAACTGGCGGCACACAGGTCAAACACCTGCCGCTGCCGAACCACGCGTAGGTATTCGCGTTTGTGGGAGAGACTCCTCCGGACTTTGTGCGCGCATTGCGCCCCGTAACGTTGTAGAGTGGACAGCGTCCAAGCGTTCGGCGCAGTGTGACCGCATTTCCCTTTGGTGCTCCGTTGCCCGCAGGAGA
>Ga0134127_10000509_pt1 | contig 36174 bp, 35 predicted proteins | sample KB31753_FD_96459 | JGI IMG/M metagenome (GOLD analysis project Ga0134127, IMG submission 96459) | Terrestrial soil microbial communities with excess Nitrogen fertilizer from Kellogg Biological Station, Michigan, USA - KB3-175-3 | ecosystem: Environmental > Terrestrial > Soil > Unclassified ...
GCACTGGTGACGCTCTACTACCAATTGCAGGATCCGGTGTACCGCAATGGCGTCTATGCCGCGCTTGCCTGGTATGTGCTCGGCATCCTGTACTTCGCTTTCATCGGCCGGCACAAGCTCGTGCTCTCGCCCGAGGAAGAGTTCGCGATCACCGGCGGCCACCACGGCCATCCGGAGCGCGAAGGCTACGGCACGACCAAGGTGTGACCACCAGGTATTGATCAATGATTGAACCTCGTAAGGTCAAGACGATCGCCGACGCGAAGGCGATCGTCGAGCAGCGCAATCTCACGCACGTCAAGGTCGGCGTGTTCGACGTCGACGGCATCATGCGCGGCAAATACATGTCGCGCGCGAAATTCCTGTCGGCGCTGGAGAGCGGCTACGGCTTCTGCGACGTCGTGCTCGGCTGGGATTGCCAGGATCAGTTGTACGACAACGTGCAGTTCACGGGCTGGCACACGGGCTATCCCGACGCGCCGGTGCGCATCCTCCCCGAGTCGTGCCGGCCGCTGCCGTTCGAAGACGACAACCTGCTGTTCCTCAGCGAGTTCGCGCCGCCCGCCGAGCAGGTGTGCCCGCGCGGCATTCTGCGCAAGGTGCTGGAGCGCGCGCGCAGCCTGGGCTTCGAGCCGTACGCGGGCTTCGAGTACGAAGTGTTTTTCTTCAACGAGACGCCGCAGTCGATCAGGGAGAAGAGCTATCGCAACCTGCAGCCGATGGCGCCGGGCTGGTTCGGTTACTCGGTGATCCGCAACAGCGTCGGCGCGGAGTTCTACCGCCAGATGCTCGCGATGTGCGAGACGATGGATTTCGGCATCGAAGGCCTGCACGAAGAGACGGGCCCTGGCGTGATCGAAGCAGCGATCGGCTACGACGACGCGCTGGCGAGCGCGGACAAAGCGGCGCTGTTCAAGACCTTCATCAAGGTGCTGGCGCAGCGCAACTCGATGATGGCGACGTTCATGGCGAAGTGGTCGCGCGACTGGCCCGGCCAGAGCGGGCACATTCATTGTTCGTTGCGCTCGCGCGAGGGCGGCAAGCCCGTCTTCCACGATCCGTCGCAACCGCATTCGATGAGTGCGACGATGCGGCACTTCGTTGGCGGCCAGCAAAGGCTGATGCCGGAGCTGCTCGCGATGATCGCGCCGACGGTGAACTCCTACACTCGTTTGATTCCAGGCTTCTGGGCGCCGACGGATGCGACCGTGGGTGTCGAGAATCGCACCTGCGCGCTGCGCATCATCCCCGGCAGTGCCAAGTCGCAGCGGGTCGAGTATCGCGTCGCGGCTGCTGATGCGAATCCGTATGTGATTCTCGCCGCGGCACTCGCGTCGGGTCTGGCGGGCATCGAGCAACGCATCGAGCCGGAGCCGCTCGTGGAGGGCAACGCCTACGACCACAAGTTTCCCGAGGCGCTCGCGTTGCCGCGCACGTTGTGGGAGGCCGCGCAGCGCCTGCGGCAGTCGCGAATGGCGCGCGAGTGGTTCGGGGACGCGTTCGTCCAGCACTTCGCCGCGACGCGCGAGTGGGAAGAGCGCGAGTTCCGCAAGCACATCACGGATTGGGAACTGTCGAGGTATTTCGAGATTATTTAGAGATGCTCAAAGTCATCTCCCCCATCGACAACTCCATCATCGCCGAGCGGCCGCTCGCCAGGCCGGCTGACATCGAGCGCGCGCTCGACCTCGCGCGAAGAGCGCAGCGCGCATGGCGCAACGTCGCCCTTGCAGAGCGCGCCCGCATCCTCGATCGCTTCTGCGACTTATTCGAAGCGAAGCGCGACGAGATCGCGCGCGAGCTGACTTGGCAAATGGGCCGGCCGAGCCGTTACGCACCGAACGAAGTGCGGGGCACGCTCGAGCGCGCGCGTCACATGATCGCGATCGCGCCGACGGCGCTCGCGGATATCGACGCCGGGCCCAAGGAGCACTTCACGCGCTTCATTCGCCGCGAACCGCTCGGTGTCGTGCTGACGATCGCCGCTTGGAATTACCCGTACCTCATCGCAGTGAACAGCGTCGTGCCCGCATTGATGGCCGGCAACGCCGTCGTTCTCAAACATTCTGCGCAGACGCCGCTGTGCGCCGAGCGCTTCGCAACTGCCTTGCTGGAGGCAGGTCTGCCGCACGGGGTATTCCAGGCACTGCACATGAGCCACGAGGACACGGAGCGTGCGATTCGCGATCCGCGCGTCGACTTCGTGGCGTTCACCGGCTCGGTGGCAGGAGGTCACGCCGTCCAACGTGCGGCCGCGGAGCGCTTCATCGGCACCGGCCTCGAGCTCGGCGGTTGCGATCCGGTATACGTGCGCAACGACGCGAATCTCGCCCACGCGGTCGAGAACATCGTCGACGGCGCGTATTTCAATAGCGGGCAATCGTGTTGCGGGCTGCAGCGCATCTACGTGCACGAGCGTTTGTACGGCGCATTCGTCGACGGCTTCGTCGATCTCACGCGCAAGTACGTGCTGGGCAATCCGCTCGAAGCAGCGACGACGCTCGGCCCAGTCGTGCGCACAGCAGCCGCCGACACGATCCGCGCGCAGATCGCAGCTTCGATCGAGGCCGGCGGCAAACCAGTGATCGACGAAGAGGAGTTCACAGCAAGCCGCGCCGGCACGCCGTACCTCGCACCGCAGGTGCTGCTCGACGTCGACAACTCGACGCCGGTCATGCGCGAGGAAATCTTCGGCCCGGTCGCGGGCATCATGAAAGTGCAATCGGACGAGCAGGCGATCACGCTCATGAACGACAGCGCCTACGGCCTGACCGCCGCGATCTGGACGTCGGACGCAGACGCCGCGCTCTCGATCGGCGATCGCGTCGAGACCGGCACCTGGTTCATGAACCGCTGCGACTATCTCGACCCTGCTCTCGCCTGGGTGGGCGTCAAGGATTCGGGTCGCGGCTGCACGCTGGCCGTGGTCGGCTACGAGCACCTGACGCGGCCGAAATCCTTTCACATGCGAACGCAGCTATGACCACTCTACGCGGCAATTGGAACTACCCGACCTCGATTCGCTTCGGCGCTGGACGCATCGCGGAGTTGCCCGATGCGTGCAAGACGTTGCGCATCACCCGGCCGTTGCTCGTGACCGACCCTGCGCTCGCCGCGCTGCCGATGATCGCCAAGGCAGTCGAGTCGTGCCGCAGCGCCGGTCTCGGCTGCGAAGTGTTCTGCGATCTGCAAGCGAATCCCGTGGAATCGAACGTGACGAACGGTGTCGCTGCGTACCGGCGCGGCGCGCACGACGGCGTCATCGCGTTCGGCGGCGGCAGCGCGCTCGACACCGGCAAGGCGATCGCACTGATGGTCGGCCAGTCGCGCCCGATCTGGGACTTCGAAGATCGCGAGGACTGGTACACGCGCGTGAACGTCGCCGGCATGGCGCCGACGATCGGTGTACCCACCACGTCAGGCACCGGCTCGGAGGTCGGACGCGCCTCGGTGATCACCGACCTGCGCGATCACACGAAGAAGATCATCTTTCATCCGCGCATGCAGCCGGCACTGGTGATCGCGGATCCGGAGCTGACGCTCGGGCTACCGCCGAAAGTCACTGCGGCGGTCGGCATGGACGCGCTCTCGCACAATCTCGAAGCGTATTGCGCGCCGTTCCATCATCCGATGGCCGACGGCATCGCCGTCGAAGGCATGCGGCTGATCAAACTCTGGCTGCCGATCGCGGTTGCCGACGGTAGCAACATCGAAGCGCGCGCGCAGATGATGGTCGCCTCCGCGATGGGCGCGACGGCGTTCCAGAAGGGGCTCGGCGCGATGCACAGCCTCAGCCACCCGTGCTCGGCAAATCTCAATACGCATCACGGGCTCACGAACGGTGTCGTCATGCCGTACGTGCTGGCGTGGAACCGCAGTGCGCTGCAGGAGAAGATGACGCGGCTCGCGGCATACCTGGATCTGCCCAAGCCGTCGTTCGACGCAGTGTTGAGTTGGATCCTGGAGTTGCGCCGCCAGATCGGCATCCCCGCCACGCTGGCCGATCTCGGCATGCAGGCCGCGCACGCCGACACTTTCGCGCAGCAGGCGTTCGACGACCCCTCGACCGGCGGTAATCCCTTGCCGATGACGCCGGACAAGTTTGCGCAGCTCTACAGGAACTGCATTGAGGGGCGGGGGCTCTAACTGTCGTTCATTGGCAATTCAGTCCACGGCAGGCATAGTCACGTCATGCGCGCCCTCGTCTCCTCCGCTCTCGCTGCTGTGCTGCTGGCGCTCGCGATTCCGGCCACTGCCGACGGGCTGCGCTGCGGCAGCAGGCTCGTAACCCAGGGCGATCCGCGCTCCAAGGTGCGCCACTTCTGCGGCGAGCCGACCGATGTCCAGACGCACTATATCCAGCGCCGTCCGTCCTTCACTGCCGGCGGGCGCTTCTACTCGTATGGCGACGGCTACGTCGAAATTCCGGTCGAAATCTGGACCTACAACTTCGGCCCCTACAAGCTGATGCGGCAGATCCGCTTCGTCGATGGCGTGGTCGACGAGATCGAATCGCTCGGCTACGGCTATCACGAGACGCCGAGTCCCACTGCCGACGCCGGCAGCGAGCGCCGCGACACATACAAATAGCGGCTGACGAGCAGCACGGCGCTGACCGTGAGGCCCGCGATGAAGCCGATCCACACGTACAGTGGTCCGCCACCCTGCCGCACGCCGAATATATAGGCGAGCGGAAAGCCCACGACCCAATACGAGAAGATGCACATCGTCATCGGGACGGCGGTGTCCTTGAAGCCGCGTAGCGCGCCGGACGCGCCGACCTGCACGCCGTCGGAGAGCTGGAAGATCGCGGCCATCAACAGCAGGCCCGCCGCTATTTCACGCACTGCCGGATCGCGCGTGTAGAGACTGGCGATCCCGTCGTTGAACACCACGATGCCGATGGCCGACAGCGCCATCACCGTCGCGCACATGACAATGCCGAGCAAACCGGCGAAGCGCCCGCGCTCCTGATCGCCGCGGCCGAGCGTGTGGCCGACGTGGATCGTCGTCGCCGAGCTGATCGCGAGCGGCACCATGAACATGAACGACGCGTAGTTGAGCGCGATCTGGTGACCAGCCGTCAAAGTCGCGCCCATGCCACCGATCATCAACGCCGCGCACACGAACAAGCCGCCCTCCGCGAGCACGCTGCCGGCAATCGGCCCGCCGATACGCACCAGTTCGCGCAGTACGCGCGGGTCCGGACGATCGATGCGCGCGAAGAAATCGAACTCACGATAGCCGCGCTGCCGCCGCATGTACGCAAACATCGCGAAGAACATCAGCCACTCGGAGATCGAAGTGGCGACGCCGCAGCCGACTGCGCCGAGCTGCGGCATGCCGAACTTGCCGTACATGAAGATCCAGTTGCCGATCACGTTGGCGGTCAGGCCGAGAAAGCCGAAGTACATGATCGGCCGCGTGCGCCCGAGGCCCTCGCTGGTGAAGCGCAGCGCGAAGAACGCCATCAGCGCCGGCATGCCCCAGGTCATGGCGTGCACATACCCGACCGCGGTCGGCAAAATCTCCGGCGAGATTCCCAGCGCCGGCAACACACGGCCGACCTGCAGGAGGCCGATGACCAGCACCACGGCCAGCGCGAGCGCCACCCACCAGGCCTGACGGCAGTAGCGCGTCACGTCGCGCGTATCGTTGGCACCGTACGCATGCGCAACACTCGGCGACACAGCCATCAGCATGCCAAGGCCGATCAACAGGAACAGGTGATAGAAGCCGACGCCGACCGCGAGCGCGGCCAGATCGCGCGGGCCGAGCTGGCCCGCCATCACCGTGTCGGCGAACTGCATGCCGATCACGGACAGGTTGTTGCCGATGAGCGGGAGGGCGAGCACGCAAATGGCTCGGACGTCCGCTGCGAAGCGGCTGTGAGTAGAGATAGTCATCGCATTGACTGCGCCTGCTTTGACCGGCCAGAGGGGGCGCTGGCATGCTGGCCGGAGGTCGCCATTCTCTCACAGCGAGGCCGTCATGCTCGTCGGATCTGCAGTGCGCCGGGTCGCCATCGTCGGCGGCGTGCGTATTCCGTTCGCACGCTCGATGGGAGCGTACGCCGAAGCGAGCAATCAAGAGATGCTGACGGCGACGCTCACGACGCTGGTCGAGCGCTATCGGCTGAAAGGGGCGACGCTCGGCGACGTCGGAGCCGGCGCAGTGCTCAAGCATTCGCGCGACTTCGGCCTGACGCGCGAATGCGTGCTCGATTGCGGGCTGGCGCGCGAGACGCCGGCATTCGACCTGCAGCGCGCGTGCGGCACGAGCCTCGACGCAGCGATCGTGATCGGCCTGAAGATCGCGATGGGACAAATCGATTCGGGTATTGCAGCCGGTGTCGACACCGCAAGCGATGTGCCGATGGTCTATCCGGACTCGTATCGGCGCATCCTGCTGCGCAGCTCGCGGGGCAAATCGCTGGGCCAGCGCCTGTCGCCGTGGTTCGGCTTGCGGCCGCGTCACTTCAAACCGCAGCTGCCCGCGGTGGCCGAGCCGCACACCGGCTTGTCGATGGGGCAGAGCTGCGAGCAGATGGCCAAGACCTGGCAGATCCCGCGCGCCGAACAGGATCAACTCGCGCTGGAGAGTCACCGCAAGGCGGCGGCAGCGTACGAAGAGGGATTCTTCGACGATCTGGTCGTCGAGTTTCGCGGCTTGAAGCGCGACAACAACGTCCGCCGCGACACGTCGCTGGAGAAGCTCGCAGCACTCAAGCCCTCGTTCGATCGGCAAGGCACGCTGACCGCCGGCAACTCGACGCCGATGACGGACGGCTCAGCCGCTGTGCTGCTTGCGAGCGAAGAGTGGGCGAAGGCGCGCGGCCTGCCGGTGCTCGCGTATCTCAAATACGGCAAGTACGCGGCGGTCGACTTCATCGACAAGGAAGGCTTGCTGATGGCGCCCGCCTACGCGGTGCCGCGCATGCTCGCCGACGCGGGCATGAAGCTGCAGGACTTCGACTTCTACGAAATCCACGAGGCGTTCGAGGCACAGGTGCTGTGCACGCTCAAAGCGTGGCAGTCGCCGGAGTTCTGCCGGGAGCGGCTCGGGCTCGCTCAGCCGCTCGGAACGATCGATCGCAGCAAGATGAACGTGAAGGGCGGAAGTGTGGCGATCGGGCACCCGTTTGCCGCAACTGGCGCGCGCATTCTCGCGACGCTCGCCAAATTGCTCGCGACCCGCGGTAACGGCCGAGGGCTGATCTCCATCTGCACGGCCGGCGGGATGGGCGTGACCGCGATATTGGAAAGGTAGAAGGTAGGTTGGAAAGCGGCCGGCAGCATCCGGGGCGCAGCGAACTGCGGCCCTGACACTGCCGACCGCCTCCAGGCGGCTGCAAAGGTAGGAGTGCCTTGCAGCCTGCCGCCGTCCGAAGCAACGCGATCCCGGGGAGGGGGCAGTAACGATCGCGAACCCCGATACAGCGGGCAACTCGACTCGAGACCTGACTGACGAACCCAGCTTGATGAACTGAGAGGCTGACGAAAGGGCTTCCTTGCCCGGGTTGCGTGCCCCAAATCGTGCGGGTCCGTGTGAAGGCCTCCCTGATCACGCGCACGCACTTCCTATAGTAGTTAAGCGACAAATCGCGGCGTTTTCCCTCACGACAGCCAATGGCTTTCGCTACTTTTGTGCGCTGGATTCCACTTAAGGGGAGGCCCACGCGATCTGCGGAATTACCGCAACTCCACGAATGAGATGCAGTTCGCGTAGCCTTTCAGCCACACTATCGGCCGCAATGACCTCCTACCAGGGCGAATCCGCTTTCGAGCACGGCACCGGTGCGGCCACCGGCGCGCTCCTGGTGAACCTCGGCACGCCGGACGCCCCGACTCCGGCGGCGATCCGCCGCTTCCTGGCGCAATTTCTCTGGGATCCGCGCGTCGTCGAGGCCCCGCGCTGGCTGTGGTGGCTCGCGCTCCACGGCGTCATCCTCCGCATCCGCCCGTCGCGCAGCGCCCACGCTTATCGCCAGATCTGGACACCTCAGGGCTCGCCGCTCCTGCTGTACACGCGCGCCCTGGTAGACCGAGTCCGAGACGCGCTTCAGCGGCATCTGCCGGCAACGGTCACGCTCGGTATGACTTATGGTTCGCCGGGCATCCCCGGCGCGCTCGAACAGTTGCGCAGCGCCCGGGTGCGCCGATTGATCGTGTTGCCGCTGTATCCGCAATACTCCGGCACGACCACGGCATCGGTGTTCGACCAAGTCACCTCGCAGCTGCAACGCTGGCGCTGGGTGCCGGAGCTGCGCTTCATCGGCAACTACCACGACGAGCTCGCGTACATCGATGCGATCGCCGCGAGCATTCGCGATCACTGGCGCACGCATGAGCGCGGGCATCTGCTGTTCTCCTTTCACGGCGTGCCGCGCAGTTACCTGCTTGCCGGCGACCCGTATCACTGTCAGTGCCTCAAGACCGCGCGGCTGGTCGCGGAAAAACTCGGGCTCGAGGCGAGCGCCTGGAGCGTGAGCTTTCAGTCACAGGTCGGACGCGACGAATGGCTGCGGCCCTACACCGATGAGACGCTGGTGAAGATGGCACGCGAGGGGCAACGACGCGTCAGCGTGGTGTGCCCGGGATTCGCGACCGATTGCCTCGAGACGCTGGAGGAAATTGCCATTCGCAATCGCGCGCCGTTCATGCAGAACGGCGGCGAGCTCTACGACTACATTCCCGCTCTCAATGCCAGCGACCCACACGCCGAGATGCTCGCTGGGCTCATCGCACGGCACGCGCGCGGTTGGCCCGCTGCCGAGACGGCCGATGCGGAACTGGACGAGTCGCGGCGGCGCGCGTTGCGCCAGGGTGCCGCGCGCTAGCGCGGGTCGACACTTGACCGATGCACCTCTCGGCCGGTTTCTCGAGATCGGCATCGCGACACCCGTCATCCGCGAATCGCTCGAGTTCTACGAGTCCCTCGGCTTCGTACAGGCCGCCACGGGCGAGACCTGGTCGCATCCTTATGCCGTCGTCACCGACGGTCACTTGTTCATCGGCCTGCACGGCCGCGAGATGCCCTCGCCGTCGCTGACTTTCGTGCTGCCCGAGCTGCGGCTCGGCGTCGGCCGGCTCAAGGAGCGCGGCGTCAGCTTCGAACACGAGCGTTTCGGCGACGACGTCTTCAATCAGGCGCAGCTGCGCGACCCCGGCGGGCTCAGCATCCTGCTGCTCGAAGCGCGCACGTTCTCGCCGCCGCAGCTCGAGGCGCCGCTGGAATCGGCGTGCGGCTACTTCAGCGAGCTCGGTATCCCGACGCGTGCTACCGATGCCGCGCGCGCGTTCTGGGAATCGCTGGGCTTCGTCGCGCTCGAAGAAGAGTCGCAGCCGTTTCCACGGACGCCGCTGGTCAGCGATGGCGTCGACCTCGCGCTGTATCGCACGCGTGCATTGCGTCACCCGGTACTCACGTTCGAGGACAATGCAATGGCGCAGCGGCTCGCGCGGCTGCGCGAGCAGGACATAAAAGTGTCCGATGAGATGCCGGACACTTTGGACGAGTCCGGCAATGGCGTCCTGATCGCGCCCGAAGGCACGCGCTTGCTGCTGCTGACCGCGGCCGGCTGAGGCGAAAATAGCAACGTAAGGTCTCCGCCTCCGCGCGGCGGCCCCGTACATTGAAGCTCCAACTCTCGTTCCATAAAACAAAGGAACCTGGCCATGAAGCGCTTCTGCCTGCTGCTGCTGATCGGCTTCGCCTCCGCCGCGCTCGCGGACGAAGGCATGTGGACCTTCGACAATTTCCCGAAGGCGACGGTGCAGCAGAAATACGGCGTCGCGATCGACGACGCCTGGCTCGCGCGCCTGCAGCGCTCGATCACGCGCCTGGAAGGCGGCTGCACCGGTTCGTTCGCCTCGCCTGAAGGCCTGGTGTTGACCAATCATCACTGCGCAATGGGCTGCATCGCCGACCTGTCCACCGCGAGCGATAACTTCGTCGATAAAGGCTTCAATTCGGGCGGACGCGCCGGCGAGCGCCAGTGCCCGGGCGCAATCATCTCGGTGCTGGTCGGCACCGAAGACATCACCGCGCAAGTGAACAGCGCGACAGCCGGGCTGCCGGACGCACAGGCGAACACGGTGCGCAAGCAGACGCTCAGCCGCCTCGAATCCGAATGCACGGCGCGCTCCGGCAAGGGCAAGGCCGCTGCTGCCGCGTGCGAGTCAGTGACGCTGTACCAGGGCGGCCAATATTTCCTCTACAGGTACAAGCGTTACAACGACGTGCGGCTCGTGTTCGCGCCCGAGGCCACCATGGCGCAGTTCGGCGGCGATCCCGACAACTTCAATTTCCCGCGCTGGTCGCTGGATTTCAGCCTGATGCGCGTCTACGAGAACGGCAAGCCGGCGCGCACGCCGGACTTCCTGCGCTGGCGCGCGGAAGGGCCGAAGGCCGGCGATCCGGTCTTCCTCGCCGGCCACCCGGGCAGCACCAGCCGCCTGCTCACCGTCGACCAGCTGAAGTTTCAACGCAGCGTGACCTTCCCGTCTTACATCGCGCGCAATTCCGAGTTGCGCGGCCGGATGATCCTGTGGAGCACCACCGGCGACGAGCCGCATCGCATCGTGGACGAATCGCTGCGCGGTCTCGAAAACTCGCTGAAGGTCTACCGCGGCCTGCAATCCGCGCTGCTGGACGACCGATTGATGGACGACAAGACCGCTGCCGAACGCGACCTGCGCGCGCGGCTGAGCGCAGATACGAAGCTCGCATCGCTCGCCGGTACGGCCTGGGATGACATTGCCAAGGCACAGACACGTTACCGCGATATCTTCGACCGCTATCTGTTCGTGGAAAACAGTGCGGGCTTGAACAGTGCCTTGTTCAACTACGCACGCTTGCTGGTGCGCGGTGCCGCCGAGCGTGCCAAGCCGAACGAGCAGCGGCTGCGCGAATACGCCGATTCCAATCTGCCGAAGATCAGCGCCGGGCTGCTGGCGGCGACGCCGATCCATCCGGAGTTCGAAACACTGAAACTTTCGTTCTCGCTCGAGAAGCTGCGCGAGGTCCTCGGCCCGGACGACGACGTCGTGCGCCGCGTGTTGGGCAAGGAGTCGCCCGCGTCGCTCGCGGACCTGCTGGTGAAAGGCACGAAGCTCGCCGACCCGGCGGTCCGCAAGGCCTTGTGGGACGGCGGCGCGGCCGCCGTCGACGCCTCGCAGGATCCGATGATCGCGCTGGCACGCTCGGTGGATCCGGACGCACGCGCGCTGCGCAAGACGTACGAAGACGAGGTCCAGGCTCGCGTGGCCGCGGGACAGGAAAAAATCGCCAAAGCCCGCTTCGCGGTGCTCGGCACCAAGGTCTATCCGGACGCGACCTTCACGCTGCGGCTCAGCTACGGCGACGTGCGCGGCTGGGTCGAGAAGGGCCAGCAAGTCGAGCCCTTCACGAAGCTGGGACGTCTCTACGAGCGCGCGACCGGCAAGGATCCGTTCCGTCTGACGCAGCGCTGGCTGGACGCGCGCGGCAAGCTCGACCTGAACATGCCGTTCGACTACGCGACGACCAACGACATAGTCGGCGGTAACTCCGGCAGCCCGCTCGTGGACGCGCAAGGCCGCATGGTCGGCCTCGCCTTCGACGGCAACATCCACTCGATCGCGGGCTCGTATTGGTACGACGAGAGCAAGAACCGCGCGGTGGCCGTGCACCCGGGCATCATCCTGACGGCGTTGCGGCAGGTGTATGGCGCGGAGGCGCTCGCGAACGAGATCCTCGGCGGCGGGACCTAGCGCGCGTTATTTCTTCTCCGCGACGATCGTGAACTTGATGTGCAGGCGGTCCTGCACTTCGAGCGCGCCGAGCGCGACGCTGAAGGGCTTGATGCCGAAGTCCGACTGCAGCACGTCGAACTCGCCGCTCGCGCTCAGCTTCGCGCCTGCTATGGCAATCTTCACCGGCACCTCGACGTCGCGGCTCGCGTCCTTGATGGTGATGTGCGCTGTAACCTGCGGCGCTTCGAGCGTGCCGCCGATTTTTGCCGAGCGCAGCTTCACCTCAGCGTAGTGCTCGCCGTCCAGCACCTCCGGCTTCAGCATGTTTTTGCGCGTGCCGTCCTTATCCGATTGCGGAATATCCGGCGGAAAATCGCCGCCAGCTGCGCGCCGGGCTTCGGTGTCGTCGACCACGAGCTTGGCCACGGGAAACGTCAGCTCAAAGCCCGACCGTGGAAATTCGGGATGCACCCATACGCGGCCCGTCACGTCCTGCGAGGACATCACGTGGTTGTGGCCCAGGCGTGAGAACTTGCCGCCGCGGTACACGAGGATGGCGAGCTGCGAGCTTCCCGGGTCGACCTGATACACAGTAGCGCCCCGAGTATCTGCGGCTGGCGTCGGCGGCACCGTGGGTGCAGGCGCAGGCGGACGCACCGGGCGGGGGCATGCGGCCAACAACAGGCTCAATAAAACCAAGCCCCCTACTCTGGGTATCTCACGCATGCTGTCTCCCGTATGTATCCCGTTCAGGTTAGTCGCTTAAACTACCGTCTGTCATGCAGCTCAAGAACACTTTGACCCGATACGGCGTCGTAGCGCAGCTGTTTCACTGGGTCATCGTGGCGTTGATCATCACGCAGTTCGTGCTCGCCAAGTGGGCAGATGGTTTATCGCCGGTCAAGAAGATCGGCATCCTCGCCACCCACAAATCGGTCGGCATCACGATCCTGCTGCTAGCCGTGCTGCGGCTCACGTGGCGGCTGTTCAATCCTGCCCCGCAGCTGCCGGCCGGCACGCCGCGCTGGCAGGAACTTGCCGCGCACGTCTCGCATTTCCTGCTGTACGCGCTGCTTTTCATACAGCCCGTGCTCGGCTGGCTGATGTCTTCGGCGCGCGCCTTCAGTGTGAGCTGGTGGGGTCTGGTCACGTTGCCCGACTTCATCGAACCGAACAAAGCTGCGTTCGAGCGGCTGCGCGATTGGCACGAGGCCATCGCGTACACGCTGGCGGCGATCGCGCTGATCCACATCGCGGCAGCGCTCAAGCATCACTTCTTCGATCGCGACGACGTGCTGCGTCGGATGCTCCCATCCTGATTACGGCCATCATTGACGGATAATCGATCTCACCATGCGAATTCACCAACCGCTTCGTTACCTGCTCGTCCTGGTCCTGGTTTGCGGCAGCGTCGCGCTCGCCGCCACGCAGTGGACCCTGCAGCCGAAGGAAAGCAAACTGACTTTCGTCGGGACTCAGGCCGGCGCCGAGTTCCAGGGCGTCTTCGAGCGCTTCACCGCGGACCTCAAATTCGACCCGCAGGACCTGGCCGGCAGCCGCTTCGACGTGAAGATCGACATGGCCTCGGTCAACACGCACGACAGCGAGCGCGACGACACGATCAAGAGCGACGACCTGTTCGCAGCGAAGCTGTATCCAAGCGCGCGCTACGTGGCAGATCGCTTCACTGTCAAGGGCAGCACCTACACTGGCACCGGCAAGCTGACGATCCGCAACGTGACGCGCGACGTACCGATCGAGTTCACGTTCGAGAAGAAGAACGGCAGCGCCTGGCTCAAGGGCTCGGCGCAGCTGAAGCGCCTGGACTTCGGCGTCGGCCAGGGCGACTGGAAGGACACCGAGCAGGTCGCCAATGCCGTGAAGGTGAACTTCGTGCTCCTGCTGAAGCCGTAAGGCGTCAGGCTCACACGCAAAACGTACAAGACGCGTGCACGACGAGCACGCTGCGGCAATTGCGGTTACATTCCGTTCCGGCTCCCCAGGAAATTCCATGGCGGCATGAATCAGCCGGCGCCGGTTCGCTACACCAGTCCCGAAGAATGCGTCGAAGCAACCCTGAGCCGCGTCGGCAAACACGTGGTGCTGGGGCTGCCCGTCGCCATCGGCAAGCCGAATGGCCTGGTCAATTCCTTCGTCGCGCGGGCGCTCGCCGACCCTTCGATCCGCTTGACGATCGTGACGGCGCTGTCGTTGCACAAGCCGCGCTGGCACAGCGATCTCGAGCGGCGCCTGGTCGAACCGTTGGCGCAGCGTGTGTTCGGCGCCTTCCCCGAGCTCGAATACGTGCGGCTGATCGAGCAGGGGCGACTGCCCGATAACATCGAGGTCGTCGAATTTTTTCTCGAGCCCGGTGCGTGGCTGAACAGCGCGCCGCTCCAGCAGAACTACCTGAGCGCGAACTACACGCACGTCGCGCGCGACGCCCTGAAACGCGGCCTGAACGTCATCGCGCAGCTGGTCGCGCGTCCGCCGGCCGGTGAAGCACCCGCCGGGCTGCTGAGCCTCGGCGCGAATCCCGATCTCACGGCCGACCTGCTGCCGCAGATCGCCCAGATGCGCGCCAGCGGCCAGCCCTTTGCGTTGATCGGTCAGATCCACGCCGAGCTGCCTTTCATGTACGGCGACGCGCTGGTCGCCGCCGATACCTTCGACTTCCTGATCGACGACCCCGGCACGCAGCTGTTCTGTCCGCCGAACACGCCGATTCCGCGCGCCGAGTATTCCATTGCGTTGAACGTCAGCACGCTGATCCGCGACGGCGGCACGCTGCAGCTCGGCATCGGCGAGCTCGGCGACGCCATCGTCTACGCGCTGCAATTGCGGCATCAGCAACCGGCGATCTATCGCGACGTCGTCGAGTCCTTCGGCCTGCTGGCGCGTCATCGCCGCCTGATCGAGACCGAAGGCGGCACCGCCCCGTTCGAGCGCGGCCTGTATGGCTGCTCCGAGATGCTCGCCGACGGCTTCCTCGATCTGTATCGCAGCGGAGTGCTGAAGCGCTGCGTCTACGCGAGCGCCAAGCTGCAGCGACTACTCGATGAGGGCCGCATCGACGAGCACGTCAGCGAGCGCACGCTGGCGGCGCTGCACGAAGGCGGCATGCGCCGCATGTCGTTCGTCGATTTCCATGAGTTTCGCGACGTCGGGCTGTTCCGCGAAGACGTCGAGTACGACCGCGGCATGCTGATCGCACCGGACGGCACGCAGTTGCGCGCCAACTTCGACGATCCGGAGCAGCGCCGGCAGATCGCCCGCACCTGCCTGGGCGAGCGGCTGCGCAACGGCATCGTCGCCGACGCCGGCTTCTTCTTCGGTCCGAAAGGCTTCTACGAAGAGCTGCGCACCATGCCGGCCGCCCAGCGACGGCTGTTCGCGATGCGCGCGATCAGTTTCGTCAACGAGCTGTACGGTCACGAGTGGGAGCTGAAGGTCGCGCAGCGTCGCTACGCCCGCTTCGTCAACACGACGATGATGGTCACGGGTCTGGGCGCTGCCGTCTCCGACACGCTCGCCGACGGTCGCGTGGTGAGCGGCGTCGGCGGCCAGTACAACTTCGTCGCGATGGCGCATGCGCTGCCCGAAGCGCGCTCGATCCTCTGCGTGCGCGCGACGCGCGAATCGCGCGGCGCTGTGACGTCCAGCATTCCTTGGAGCTACGGACACGCGACCATTCCACGCCATCTCCGCGACATCGTCGTCACCGAGTATGGGATCGCCGACCTGCGCGGCCGCACGGATCGCGAGGTGGTCGAGGCACTGCTCGCGATCATGGATTCGCGCTTTCAGGCGCGCTTCGTCGCCGAGGCACAGCGCGCTTGCAAGCTGCCTCGCGACTATCGCATCCCGGATGCTGCACGCAGCAATCTGCCGGAGCGGCTGCGGGAACGCTTTGCGCCCTGGCGGGCGCGGGAGCTGTTCCAGGACCTGCCGTTCGGCAGCGACATCACGCCGGAAGAAGTCGTCCTCGCGAAGGCGCTCCGCGGGTTGCAGGCCGCGACGCATTCGTGGCCGGGCAAGGTGAGTGCAGCGTTGCGGGCGTTGCTTGCGGACGCGGATGCCCCGCGGCTCCAGCCGTATCTGGCACGGATGGGGTTGAGCGCGCCGCAGTCGTTTGGCGAGCGTCTGCAGCGCGGACTGGTGGCAGTGGCAGTCGAAAAGAGTTTGAGCGAAGAGTCAGGCTGAAGCCTGACACTCTTGCGCAACCTTTCCCTTCGGCCTCGCGTCCAACCCGGCATCCTGCACTCGGAAGGATTCCCCATGAAACTCATTCTCGGCTCCGCCCTGCTCGCCTGCGCTCTGACCGTCCCGGCACACGCCGACGACTGCAAGCACACGGCTCATCGCACGGCCAACTCCGCCGGCCCGGACATCGAGCGGGTCGTGATCGAGGCCAAGGCGGGCGACCTCGTGGTGCGCGGCGCGGAGAGCCGGGACGTCACTGTCGAGGGCCGAGCGTGCGCTTCGACAGCGGAGCTGCTCGAAGAGAGCAAGCTGGAGATCCGCCGCGACGGCAACACCGTCTCCGTGCGCACGGTTCTGCCCGACATCCAGGATTCCTTGTTAGGCTGGGATCGCTACGCGTACATGGACGTGAAGATCGTCGTGCCGAAGACCGCAACGCTCAAGATCGACGATTCGAGCGGCGACATGGAAGTAACCGACGTGCAGGCCGCAACCATCACGGACAGCTCGGGCGACCAGCACCTGGAGAATGTCGCGGGCAACCTCGACGTCTCCGACAGCTCGGGCGAGATCAAGATCGCGAGGGTCGGCGGCGAGCTGCGCCTGCGCGACAGCTCGGGCGACGTCGACGTGGACAGCGTGCAAGGCGATGTGGTCGTCGAGATCGACAGCTCCGGCGACCTGGATATCCGCCACGTGACGGGCGGCGTCCACGTGCGCAACGACAGCTCGGGCGACATCGAGATCCACGACGTCAAGCGCGACGTGCTCATCGACGACGACAGCTCCGGCGGAATCCGCGTGCAGGACGTCGGCGGCAACTTCACGGTCGGCAGCGATGGCAGCGGCGGCATCCACTTCGACCGCGTGACCGGCGAGGTGCATATTCCCGATCAGTGACCGAGCTCGGCCAGCAAGCGGTCGATCATCGTGCCGGCCTTCTGCTGATAGTCGCCGCCGAACAGATTGAAGTGGTTGAGCACGTGATACAGGTTGTAGAGCGTGCTGCGCGTGCCGGCCGCCTGATCCAGCGGCCACGTCGATTGATACGTCGTGTAGAAGGCGTGGCCGAAGCCGCCGAACAGCCGCGTCATCGCGATATCGGCCTCACGATCGCCGTAATACACCGCCGGATCGAAGATGACCGGCAGGCCGTCCTCGTCGGTGCCCCAGTTGCCGCCCCAAAGATCGCCGTGCAGGAGCGAAGGCACCGGGCGATAGCTCGAGAAAAACGCATCGAGCAGCTCGCACAGCGTCCGGCCGCGATCGACGACGTTGGCAGCCGCGCCCTTGCCGGCAGCGAGCTCCAACTGATGCAGCAGGCGTCGCTCGCGCAGGAACGTGACCCATTGCTCCGCCCAGGCGTTCGGCTGAGGCGTCGCGCCGATCGTGTTGTCGCGATCCCAGCCGAAGCGTGCGTGCGTCTGCCGATGCTGCCAGGCCAGCTGTTCGCCGAGCAGTGCTTCGCTCGCCTTGCTCGGCGCGCCGAGCGTGATCCATTCCAGCGCGAGGTAAGCGCCTTCGTCGCACTGGCCGCAGGCCACGACCCTCGGCACTCGCACGGCGTTGGTGCGCGCCAATGCTTGCAACCCGGCCGCCTCGCAAGCGAACGAGTCTGCGGACGCGGCAGTGCCTGTCTTGACGAACAACGGATCGCGCGACGTCTCATAACGCCAGCATTGGCTGATCGAGCCGCCTGACACGGCGCGCTTCGAACGCTCGTCGATCGGTGCACCGACCGACCGCGCCAGCGCGACAGCGATGGTCTTGTCCTTCATAAGCTAGAGCAGCTCGCGGGCCTGATCCTGCAGGACCACGATCGTCGTCCTGATGTCTTCGCGCCGGCTGCCGTTCGCGACAATTGCCCGCGAGACGTTCGGCAGCACGCGACCCCGGCCGGCAGGCATGCGCGCGAGCACATCGCGCATCGTCGCGCCTTGTGCGCCCACGCCCGGTGCCAGCACGAACGAATGCGGCAAGGCCGCGACGGTTTCGTCCGCGTCCTCGCAGGTTGCGCCGACGACGGCGCCGATCGGCCCGAGGCCGTCCTTGCGCTGGCGCAGATTGCGCGCGGTGATCTCGCGACACAGGCTCTGGGCAACCGTCTCGCCGTTCGCCAGGCGCGCCGTCTGCAATCCCTGCCCTTCGGGATTGGACGAGCGCACGACCACGAAAACTCCGCCCTCGGCGGCAATCGCGGCCGCGAAGAACGGTTCGAGCGCAGCGAGCCCCAGGTAACAATGCGTCGTTATCGCATCGACCCGCAACGTCGTGGTCGCAGAGAAGTAACCTTCGGCGTAAGCAGCGGCAGTGGTATCGATATCGCCGCGCTTGCCGTCGAGCAGGACCAGCACTTCGCGCTCGCGCGCCAGCTGCACCAGTGCTTCGAGCGCGCGCAAGCCGGCGCTGCCGAAGCGCTCGAAGAATGCCGATTGCGGTTTCAGCAAGGCGATGCGGAAGTCGGCCGCCTCGAGCACGCGCTTGCCGAATTCCAGGGCGCCTTCCGGCGCATCCGGCAAGCCGCAGGCTTTCAGCAGCGCGGCCGACGGATCGACGCCGACACAAAGCGGGCTGTGCTCGTGGATCTTTTGCTGCAGGCGGTCGGCAAACGTCGGCATGGCCGCCATTGTAAGGCGAGCTATGGCGCTTGAAACCTGTCGGCGCGAAACGTCAATACCAGCGTATCGCGCAGGCCGCGCGGCCCGGCTTTCTGGATCGGCGTCGTTTCGTGTACGACTTGCGCGTCGTTCAGCAGCAACGCCGTCCAAGGCTCGGCCATGGTAAAGCGCACACCTGCCGGGCCCTGCGCGTCGAAGACGCGCGTCTCGCCGCCGCTCACGTCGCTGCGATTGACCAGAATGACCGCAACGAAGTCGACTCCGTCGCGGTGTGCCCCTTCCGGGGTGGGACGCCCGATACCTTCTGCAGTGTCGATACGGAACTGATGTGCCTCGATGTACCAACGAGGCTGAGCCCGCACCGTGGCAAACAGCTTGCCCAACGCGCGGAGCAGGCCTCCCCACGCTGGGCTATGGAGCACGGCAGTCTCGATCGGGTCGAACCAGCGCTCCAAGCCGCCGTGCAAGGCGTTGTAATCGCGCGGCTGCCAGTGCGCGCGATGCGCAACGAGTTGCAGCGAATCGGCTGCCAGCTCATGAATGAAACAACTGTGCCGACGAAACCGATAGCGGCCACCGTCGAGAAGATAGGCATCGCGCGTCAGCCGCTCCCAGCTCGCTCGTAAGGCGTCGAGCTCGGACAGCTGTACTGCACAAGCGCTCTGCAGCTGTTGTGGTGTGAGCAACGCGCAGCCGCATTCATGTAGAGCGCGGGCCGCGTCGACGCTGGGTGAATTGAGATCCAGGCTGACGATGGACATAGGTTTGTGGTGGTCAGTTTGCTGGTCGTCAGTTTACTGGCGGAAAGCTGCCGATGTCTGGGGCGCCGTTGCGGAGCTATGCTCGGTCCATGAGTCGGGCATTCGTCCGCGAGAACGACGACGGCGCCGAGGTCCCCCAGGACCTGCCGGAGCGCCCCGTCAGCTCGCACCCCAATTTCGTGACCGCGCGCGGCTTGCAGCAGATCGAGAGCCGGATCCACGAGCTCGAAGCGGCGCGCGAAGCTCCCAAGCGCAGCGAAGACAAGGACGCGCTGGCGCGCATCGATCGCGACCTCCGCTACTGGCAGCAGCGCAAGGCCACGGCAAAACTGGTCGAGCCCGACACCGAGCCGGTGAAGGTTCGCTTCGGCGTGCGCGTGAGCTTGCAGTACGAGGACGGCACGCAGCGCCGCTTCACGCTCGTCGGCGAGGACGAAGCGGATCCGGCGCAAGGCCTCATCAGCTGGATGTCGCCGATCGCCCAGGTGTTGATTGGCACCAGTGTCGGCGACGAAGTGACCTTGCAAAGCCAGCGCGCCGAGATAGCGAAGCTCGAGGCAGGCGCCTGACTGATCGCTGACACATCCTGGCACGCTAATGCAGTAGGCTGTCGCGCTCCGAAATCACGGAGCCTTGCGGCATGTTCTCGCGAACCCCAACGAAGCTGCTTCTCGCCTCGCTCACGATCCTCGCACTCCAGCCGGCGGCGGCTGCATCGCGCGCGCCTGCGCATCCGACGCTGCGTACCGTCGCGGAGCAATCGGGCAACCTGCGCACCGGTCGCTACGACGAAATCGAGCGGCTGTGTCCCGCTTATCAGCAGACCTGGCCGAACCAGGTGCGCTGCTTCGAATTCGGCCGCACGCCCGAGGGCCGGCCGATGCTCGCGCTGGTCGCGGCTGCGGACGGCGTTCTCGATGCAGCTTCAGCGCATCGTGCGCAACGGCCGATTGTGTTCATGCAAGGCGGGATTCACGCCGGCGAGTCGGACGGCAAGGATGCCGGCATGTTCGTACTGCGCGAGATGCTCGACGGCAACTTGGCCGCCGGCGCGCTCTCTGCAGTGACGTTCGTCTTCGTGCCGGTGCTGAACGTCGACGGTCACGAACGCTTCGGCCGCTGGAACCGGCCGAATCAGGTCGGGCCCGAGGAGATGGGCTGGCGGACGACCGCGCAGAACTTCAACTTGAACCGCGACTACGTCAAAGCCGACGCGCCGGAGATGCAGGCAGTGCTGCGGCTGATGAACGAATGGGACCCGATCCTGTTCGTCGATCTGCACGTGACCGACGGCGCGCAGTTCGAGCCCGACGTTGCGTATAACGTCGCGCCGACCTACGTCGGCGACGATGACTTGCGGCGTAGCGCCGTCGCGATGCGCGACGAGCTCATGCAGCGCATGCGCGACGCCGGCTCGTTGCCGCTCGATTTCTATCCAGCCTTCGTTCGCGACGACGACCCTGCGTCGGGCTTCGCCATCGCCGCTGGCGCGAAGCGCTTCGGCACTGAATACTGGGCGGCGCGCAACCGCATCGGCGTGCTCGTCGAAACGCATTCCTGGAAGGACTATCCGACGCGTGTGCGCATTACGCGCAACTCGATCGTCGCGATGATCGAAATGGCAGCACGCGACGGCCGCAAATGGCTGCAGGCCGCGAAGACAGCAGACGAGCATTCGGCCAGTGTCGGCGGCACGAGCGTCGCGCTGTCGTACGAGAACACGCCGCACACCAAGACGATCGACTACCGCGGTTACGAATACACGCGCGAGCCGTCGGCGGTCTCGGGTGCACTGCTGACGCGTTACAACCCGAAAAAGCCGCAGATCTGGCGCATCCCCCTGTTCGATGAGCTGCGCCCGGCAGCAACCGCCACCGCGCCGCGCGGCGGCTACATCGTGCCGGCCGCGTACGCGCAGATCGTCGGCGAGAAGCTGGCCTTGCACGGCATCGAGTTTCGCAAGCTGACGAGCGCCAGCGCGGTCACGGACGCGGAAGTGTTCCGCGCCACGAAGGTCACGGCGTCGCCTGCGACATTCGAAGGCCACACGATGCTGACCGTGGACGGCGAATGGACGCGAGAGCGGCGCGACGTGCCCGCGGGCTCGCTGTTCGTACCGATCGCGCAGGCACGCTCGCTGCTGCTCATGACGCTGTTGGAGCCGAAGAATCCGGACTCGCTGGTCGATTGGGGCTTCTTCAACACGGCGTTCGAGCGCAAGGAATACATGGAGGCGTACGTCGCGGAAGACGTCGCGAAGGAGATGCTGAAGAAGGATCCGGCACTGCAGAAGGAGTTCGCGCAGCGGCTGGACACGGATCCCGAGTTCGCGCGCGACCCGGCCGCGCGGCTCGATTTCTTCCATCGCCGCCACCCTTCGTGGGACGAGCGATTGAACCTATATCCCGTCTATCGCGTGGACGCAGCTCCATGACGCGCGGGACTCATTTCGGGAATTGAATCATCTCCGGCTCATAGCCTTTCGTCCGCAGCCAGTCACGCAGCGCGAGGCCCGTACCACCGGGCCACACGCGGCAACGCTCGAACGGCACGTGCTTGTAGTCGTCGAGCTCTTCGTTGAGCGTGATCGTGCCGGTGGCCGTGACGTGATAGGCGATGATCACCTGGTTCATGCGCTCGAAGGCGTACACGCCGACCAGCGTCGGCGTGCCTGAGTCCAGATTCAGCTCTTCCTTCACCTCGCGAACGACGCAGCCCTCCGGCGTCTCCGCGCGCTCCAGGAAGCCGGTGATCAGGCCGTAGAAGCTGCGCGGCCAAGCACGGTTGCGGGCGAGCACGACTTGTCCTTCGTGCTCGACGATCGCTGCGACGACGGGTGTCGGGTTGTCGTAGTGAACGAAGCCGCAGCCGGCGCCGCAAGCGCGACGCTGCTCGCCGTCGACGACCCGGTCGACCAGCGGTGCCTGGCAGTTGGGGCAGAAGTTGAACGCCGGCATCAGCGACGTGCTTTGGCGTCCAGCTCGTCGGCTTTCTTTTCGTCGGCCTTGGCCTCGGCTTCCTTGCTCATCGCGCTGTAGACATCGGCGCGGCGGTAGTAGCCGTCCGGCTCGTCCGGCTTGATCTCGATCGCTTTGTTGGCATCTTCCAGCGCCTTCTCCGGCTTCTCCAGCGACAGGTAGATGCGCGCGCGATTCAGGTAGCCGTATTCGTCTTTCGGTTCGAGCTCGATGTACTTGGTGGCATCTTCGAGCGCCGCATCGAAGTTGCCGGACGAGTCGCGCGCCCGCGAGCGCAGCATGTACAACTCGGGCCGGGTCGGGTCGAGCTCGATGGCCTTGCCGAGCGTGCGAGCCGCATCGCGCGGCTGGCCCTTGGACATCTGCTGCTGGCCCTGCCGCATGAGGTCTTCCGCCTGCTTATTCGTATCCTGGGCGTGAGCGGCGACTGCGAAGACTGCGGCGAGTACGGCGCACGCGAAGGTGCGTGGCAGCGCCAATGCACCCCTCTGCATCTGGTTGGCGGACATGGCAACCCCCCTTGAGCGGTATCTGTATTCGAATCCGCCGCGCACGCGGCGCGGCACATTATGCGCCGAAGCGCGCGCTACCGGCACTTCTCGGCGCGCCGCCGCTGTTCCAGCTTGGCTTTGCGCTCCCGGAGCTGCTCGCCCTGCTTGGCGTTGTAGCCCGAACGCATGCGCGCCGCGACGTCTTTGAGGGCGTTGTGAAGGCGCTCGCACGTAGCCGCGTGTCGGACTTGGTCTTCGCCGCTCGATCCACGTCGACGGGCTGGCGCGACTCGCGGCGGCTGGGCCGGCGCGGGCGTCCGGCTCGCGGGCGGCGGATCGTACGTACTGACCCGACTTGTGTCCGGCTGATACGGAACGGCTTCCGGCCCACACGGCCGGTCCGAGTAAGTGGTGACGCCGCCTGCCGTGCAACGGTAGACGAGCAGTAGAGCCAGCGCGCAGCACGGTCCCATGTGCACCTCCCATCCTTGCGAAGTTCGAAGAGCTGCAGCCTAGCGCGGCCGGCGCCGGCGCGTGCGGCTCATGCCGGGCAATTTGCCTCATAAATGCGCTCGGCCTGGTTGCGCAGCAGGCGCCCGAACCCGACCGTGTCGTAGAAGTCGTTGAGCGCATCGAGATCCGGCAGTCGCCGTGTGAGCCGCTCGAGATCGGCATCGATCGGCACGTCGCAGGCGATCTCGGTCAGCTGCCGCGCGAGAAACGCGGACTCGCGGTAATCGCGCAGCTGGCCGCAGACGAAGCCGGGATTCCGCAGTTGTTTCAGTTTCAGCACGCGATCCAGGTCGTCGTACAGATGCGCGAGCGATTCGAAGTGACGGAACAGCATCGACGCCGTCTTGCGGCCGACGCCGGGCACGCCGGGAATGTTGTCGACGGCGTCGCCGGTGAGAGCCAGGAAGCAGGCCATCCGCTCCGGCTGCACGCCGAAGCGCTCGGCGATCTGGTCGTAGCGGAAGCGGATTTCGCCGATGTAATCCCAGTACTCGTCGCCCGGACGAATCAGCTGCGCGAGATCCTTGTCGCGCGTCACGACAGTGATGTTCTGGCCCGCGGCCCGCATGCGCGTCGCGAGCGTGCCGACGACGTCGTCCGCCTCGTAATCGCAGCTGGCGAAGCTGGTGATGCCGAGGGCCTCGCAGATGTAGCGGCACAGAACGAACTGCCGTTTCAGCTCGGCTGGCGCCGGCTCGCGGTTGGCCTTATAGGCCGGAAACAGCCGGCTGCGAAACGAGTCCGCGAGCCTGGCATCGAAGGCCACGGCGATGTGCGCGGGCCGCACGCGCTCGATGAGGTCGCCAAGGAACCGTGCGAAGCCATGCAGCGCGTTGACGGGCTGGCCGTCGGGATCGACCAGCGCGATCGGGACCGAGTGGTAGGCGCGCCAGACGAAAACGGAAGCGTCGATCAGGTAGAGCACGGACGCGGAGTGTACCGCGTCATTGCACGGCGTGCGCCTTGAGCCTTGCGTGCAGCGGGCTGCTGCGCGGGAAGTGCGCCAGCAGATACTCCATCTGGTCGGCGAGCACGCGCCGGCCCTTGAGATAGATGTACTCGGCGTAGGTCGGCTTGAACGGCACCGCGAGCAGCTGCAGCCCGGCCTGTTCCGGCGTCTTCGATGCTTTGAGGTTGTTGCAACGGCGGCAGGCCGTCACGACGTTCATCCACGTATCGCGACCGCCCTGGCTGAGCGGGCGGATGTGATCGCGCGACAGCTGGCTGCTCGGGAAACGCTGGCCGCAGTACAGGCAAAGATGCGCGTCGCGCTTGAACAGCGTCTGGTTGTTCAGCGGCGGCGTGTAGTCGTTGCGCAGGTTCCCGGGATTGTGCGTGTGACCGGTGGTCGCGATGATCGAATTGACCTCGACGACCGTCTGCAGACCCGAGCGGGCATTGGTGCCGCCGAACAGGCGGTACAGGCGCGTGCCGCAGGTGTAGGCGACCTGCTCCGTGTGATAAAGCCGCACCGCGTCCCGGTAGTCGATCCACTCCAGGGGCATTCCCGAGACGTCCGTCCTCAGGATCTCTTGATTGAGGGTATACGGCACTTGCACGACGCACCGTAAGATACGCGAGGGCCATACCAAGATACAACGTGCCACGTCGCGCGCACGCAACGATGTGATGCAGGTCGGGCTTTTGCCCGACTCTTAATGGCCACCTTCCAGGGACTTCACCGCCTGGATCATCTCGACCATCACCTTCTGTGCGTCGCCGTACACCATGTTGCAGTTGTCGGCGAAGAACAGCTCGTTCTCGACGCCCGAGTAGCCCTTGCCCTGGCCGCGCTTGATCACGTACGCCTGCTTCGCCTGGTCGACGTTCAGGATCGGCATGCCGTAGATCGGGCTCGACTTGTTGGTGCGGGCGGCCGGGTTCACGGTGTCGTTCGCGCCGATCACGATCGCGACGTCGGCCTCCTTGAACTCGTCGTTGATGTCCTCGAGGTCGTAGATCATGTCGTAGGGCACGCCGGCTTCCGCCAGCAGCACGTTCATGTGCCCGGGCATGCGGCCCGCGACCGGGTGGATCGCGAACTTCACTTCGACGCCCGCATCCACGAGCAGCTTCACGAACTCATAAAGCTTGTGCTGCGCCTGGGCGACCGCCAGGCCGTAGCCCGGCGCGATGATCACCTTCGACGCGTAGCGCATGTTGACGGCCGCATCGGACGCGTCCGCGGGCTTCATGCTGCCCTTGATCTCGCCCTGCTGCTCGTCGCCGGTGACGCCGAAATTGCTGAAGATGACGTTGGCGACGCTGCGATTCATGGCGCGCGCCATGAGCAGCGTCAGCAGCGTACCGGCCGAGCCGACGACCATGCCGGCGATCATCAGCGCCGGGTTCTGCAGCACGTAGCCTTCGAAGCCGACCGCGAGGCCGGTGAAGGCGTTGTACAGCGAGATGACGACGGGCATGTCCGCGCCGCCGATCGGCATCGTCATCAGCACGCCGAAGATCAGGGCGCCGACGAAGAACGCGGCAACGACCCGCGGATCGGCGTGGCCCTGCGCGAAGAACACGATGTAAAAACCAAGTGCGAGCGTCGCGAAGAAAAAGGCACCGTTCAAGGCCTGCTGGCCGCGCATGCGCCAGGTCTTGTCGATCTTGCCGTCGAGCTTCGCCCATGCGATCAACGAGCCGGACAGGGAGATCGAACCGATGAGCGCGCCGATGACTGTCACGACCAGCGGCACCAGCGCATGGTCCGTGGCGCGCAGCAATTCGACGGCGGCGATTGCAGCCGCTGCACCGCCGCCCATGCCGTTGTAGAGCGCGACCATCTGCGGCATCGCTGTGACCGGTACGCGCTTGCCCTGCCACCAGGACAGGCCGGTGCCGAGGCCGAGCGCGATCGCTGCCAGCGCGAGATTCGAGGTGAGATGCGGCCGGGCCGCGTCATCGACGCCGAAGAAATACAGGAAGCTCGCGAGCGTCGCGACCAGCATGCCGACGCCGGCGACGACGATGCCCGAGCGCGCCGTAACCGGCGAGGACATGCGCTTCAGGCCGTAGATGAAGAGAAACGCCGCCGCGAGATAGCTGGTATCGATGATCAGCTGAGGATGCAGATTCATGCGCGTCTCACGCCTTCTTCTTATTGCTGGGCTTGAACATCTCGAGCATGCGCTCGGTGACGACGTAGCCGCCCGCCGCGTTCATCGCGCCGAGGAACACGCCGGCGGTGCCGATGACCTGCTCGGTGAGCGACGACGCGTTCAGCAGCGCGTACATCGCACCGACCACGACGATGCCGTGCACGAAGTTCGAGCCGGACATCAGCGGCGTGTGCAGGATCGCCGGCACCCGGCCGATGATCTCGTAGCCGGTGAAGGCCGCGAGCATGAAGATGTACAGGGCCACGAAGCCCGTGAGCGTGGTAGCGAGATCCATGAGAATTAACCTTCGACGGCCTTTTTCGCAGCTTCGTTCTTGATCTCGCCGCCGTGCGTCAGCACGGTCTTGGCGAGGACTTCGTCGCTCCAGTCGAGCTTGAGCGCGCCGTCCTTGACGAACAGTTCCAGCAGATTGAGTTGATTCTTCGCATACAGCTCGCTGGCGTGCTCGCCGAGCAGGCTGGGCACGTTCAGCGGCGCGACGATGGTCACCTGGCCGACCTGCACGGTCTCGCCCGGCTTGGTCAGCTCGCAGTTGCCGCCGCCCTCCGCGGCGAGATCGACGATCACGCTGCCCGCCTTCATGCCTTCGACCTGCGCCTTGCTGATCAGCTTCGGCGACGGCCGGCCGGGAATCGCGGCGGTCGTGATGACGAGGTCGGCCTGCTGGATGTGCTTGGTGATGACAGCCGCAACCTTTTCTTTCTCTTCCTGCGTCAGCTCGCGCGCGTAACCGCCCGCGCCGCGTGCGTCGACGCCGGTGTCGACGAAGCGTGCGCCGAGCGATTCGGCCTGCTCCTTCGTTTCCGGACGCACGTCGTAGCCTTCGGTCCGCGAGCCGAGGCGTCTCGCGGTTGCGAGTGCCTGCAGGCCTGCAACGCCGAGTCCCATCACCAGCGTCATCGCCGGTTTGAGCGAGCCGACTGCCGTCGTCATCATCGGCAACATGCGCGCGATGCTGGTCGCGCCGAGCAGGACCGCGTAGTACCCGGCGAGCGCCGCCTGGCTCGACAGCGCGTCCATCGCCTGCGCGCGCGTGATGCGCGGAACCAGCTCCATCGCGAACGTCGTGATGTTCCGGGCGCGCGCCAGACGGGTCAGCTCGGGTTCCTTGTGCGCGTACACGAAGGAAATCAGGATCGCGCCTTCCCTCATTGCCTGCACGATCGGCAGATCCGGCGGCTGAACGGACAGCACGATATCGGCGTCACTCACCATCGCGATCGGATCGGCATGCAGCTGAACATTCTTGTACGCCGCGTCCGCCAATTTGACGGCGGCGCCGGCGCCGGCCTGCAGATGGATCTGCGCGCCGAGCTTCGCCAGCTTGTCCGCGACCGCGGGAACCATCGCGACCCGCCGCTCGTGCGACCGGGTTTCTTTGAGCACCGCAATCTTGACTGGCATGCACGCTCCGACGAACAAAGGGCGCAATTGTGGATGCCTTGTCCCGACTGGGCAACACGCGCATGCTCCCGGCGATGCAATTTTCCCCCACGCGGCAGGTGACGACGGCCTGCGCGTTCGCCTACCCGCTGGTCGCTCATCTGGCCGTCGCCCGCAGCAGCGCCACGTTGACCATCGCCGCCGTCGCGTTGCTGGCGCTGTCGGTCTTGCTGCGCTCCCTGGTCGAGGGCCGGCTCGCAGCCTGGTTGACCATCCCGGTGCTGATCGGCGCCTGCTGGTGGCTCACGCGCAGCTCCATGCACGTTCTGCCCTTGTATCTGCCGCCGGTGCTGGTGCCGACGTTTCTCGCCTGGATCTTCGGGCAGACGCTGCTGCCGGGACGCACGCCGCTGATCGAGCAGATGGTTCATATGCTGCACGCCCCGGATGCCGTGCCGGAGGATGCCGCGCTCGTGTATGCGCGGCGCCTGACCCTGGCATGGACCGTCCTGTTCGTCGGGCTCGCAGCGACGAACCTGGGGCTTGCGGTGTTCGCCGAGCCGGAGCAGTGGTCGTTGTTCGCAAACCTGATCGCCTACGTGATCGTCGTGGCGTTTTTCGCGGTCGAGTACGCTTACCGGCGCCGCCGCTTCCCGCAGCAGCCCTATCGCAACATGCTCGAGTTCGTGCAACGGCTGCTCGCGAGCCTGCCTGGCCTCGTCGGTCGCGCGCCGCGATGAGCAAGGCAGCCGTCCATCGCACGACCCTGCGCATCCCCGCGACCCATCCCGCGTTGCCCGGTCATTTTCCCGGCCGGCCGATCGTGCCGGGCGTCGTATTGCTGCAAGCCGTGCTCGACGAGGCCGAGCGCTGGCTCGGACGCGAGCTGTCGGCGCGCTCGCTGCCGCAGGCGAAATTCTCGGCACCGCTCCTGCCGGAGCAGGATGCCAAACTGGAATTGCGGTTGGCGAAGAGCGAGCTGCGTTTCAGCGTGACTCGCGCTGACCAGATCGTGACGCAAGGCATGTTCGCGCTGGCGGGACCTGCTGCGTGAGGCAGGAGTGGCTCGATCGACCCGAAGGCGGCACCACGTTCGGGTACAAGCTGATCAGCAGCTTCGCGCTGGCCTGCGGCCGCACGGCGGCGCGCATCGCGCTCTATCCGATCACTGCGTACTTCCTGATCCGGCGCGGCCCGGAACGGCGCGCATCGCGCGAGTATCTGCGGCAGATCACCGGGCGCGCTGCGTCGCTGTGGGCAGTGGCAAAGCACATCCACTGTTTTGCGGCTGTCACGCTCGATCGCGCGTATCTGCTGTCGGAAAGCTTCAGGCGCTTCGACGTGCGGACGTTCGGGCTCGAGCAGCTGCGGCAGGCGTGGGGTCAGGGACGCGGCGTGCTGCTGCTCGGCTCGCATCTCGGCAGTTTCGATGCGTTGCGCGTGCTCGCCGACTTCCGCTCGGACATCACGCTGCGCGTCGTCATCGATGTCGAGCAGAACCGCAGGCTGTCGCAGCTGCTGAACGCGCTCAACCCGCAGCTGGCGAAGTCGATCATCAACGCGCGACAGGAAGGCACCACGACCGCGCTCGCGATCAAGGAAGCGCTGGACGAGAAGGCGCTGGTCACGCTGCTGGCGGATCGGGCGCGGCCGGGAAACCAGGTCATGACGGCGGATTTTCTCGGCCGCTCCGCGCCCTTCCCCACCGCGCCGTGGCAATTGGCCGCGGCGTTGAAGGTGCCGGTGGTGCTGTGCTTCGGCCTGTATCGCGGCGGCAATCGCTACGATCTGCATTTCGAGACGTTCGCCGAGCAGCTGAAGCTGGAGCGCGGGCAGCGCGCTGCCGAGCTGCAGCAGACGATCCAGCGCTTCGCCGACCGGGTGGCTCACTACGCGCGCAGCGCGCCGTACAATTGGTTCAACTTCTATGACTTCTGGCGCGCCGATGATTCGCAGAATCCTGTTCCTGCCACCGATGCTGCTGCTCGCGACGGGAGCCGCGGCACTCGACGCTGACGCGCTGATCGCCAAGCTCGCGCGGCCGGCGCCGGCCAGCATCGCCTTCGCCGAAGTGCGCGTGTCGCCGTTGCTGCGCGAGCCGCTGGTCGTCTCGGGCGAGCTGGAATTCTCGGGACCGGCGCGTCTCGATCGCCACGTCCGCGAGCCGTACCGCGAAGACACTTCGATCCGCGGCGAGTCGGTGCGGGTCGAGCGCGAAGGCGAGCAGCCTCGCAGCTTCGCCCTGAAACGCGCGCCCGAGCTGCGCGGCCTGCTCACGGGCTTCTCGGCGCTGCTGACCGGCGACGTGCCTGGCTTGAAGCGCAGCTTCGACGTGCAGGCGCAGGGAAGCGATGAGTCATGGGCGTTGCAGCTGGTGCCGCTCGACTCACGAGCGCGCCGCCGCCTGCAGAAGATCGAGATCACCGGGCACGAGTCGACCCCGCGCTGCTTTTCGCTGCTCAATGCCGACGGTGGCGCGAGTGTGATGGTGTTGGGAGACGCTGCCAGCCGCGTTGCAAAGAAGGCGTCGCTGGAATCGCTCAAGGAACTCTGCCAAGGGCGCGGGGCTTGAAGCGCACGCCGCAAGCTCTGCTGCTGCTCGCCACGTGGATCGTGGCGCTGGCGATTCTCGGCTGGTTCGTGCAGCGTCAGCTTGTGATCGGCGCCGACTTGCGCCTGTTCCTGCCGAGCCCGACGACGCCTGAGCAGCGGCTGCTGCTCGAAGAAGTCGGCGAGGGTCCGGCGTCGCGCGTGCTTGCGATCGAGCTGGAGGGCGCGCCGCCCGAGCAGCTCGCAGATATCTCGCGCGAGCTGACCGCGAAGCTGCAAGGCAGCCGCGAGTTCCGTCTCGTCACGAACGGCGAGTTCAATCTCGATTCGGTGCCGGACGAGCTGCTGCCGTATCGCTTCCTGCTGTCGCCGACGCTCGATCACCAGCGCTTCGATGCGCAGTTCCTGCACGCCGAGCTGCTGGCCCGCGCGCGCGATCTAGCGTCGCCCGCGGGCAGCTTTCTCGAGCCCTGGCTGCCGCGCGATCCGACGCTGGAGATGTTGAAGTTGCTGCAACGCTGGCAACCGATGCAGGAGCCGCGTCGCGAGTACGACGTCTGGTTCGACCGCAGCGGCCGCCGCGCGCTGTTGGTTGCCGAAACGCAGGCGCCGGCGTTCGATCCGGATCGGCAGCGAGCGGCGCTGAGCGAGCTGCAACGGGCGTTGACCGCCGCAGCGAGCGGCGCACCCGTGAAAATGGCGGTGAGCGGCGCCGGAAAATTTTCGGTGCTGATGGAAGCGCGCACTCGTGGCCAAGCGCAAGCTCTCGGCACGGCGGCGACCGTCGGCATGATCTTGCTGCTGCTGATCGCGTATCGCCGCATCGGCAGCATCGTGCTGAGTATCTTGCCGCTGGCGAGCGCGGGACTGGTCGGATTGGCCGTCGTGAGCGCGTTGTTCGGGACAGTGCATGGCATCACGCTGGCATTCGGATTCACGCTCATCGGTGTCGCGCAGGATTATCCGCTGCATTTGCTGAGTCATCGGCGGCCCGATCAGGAGCCCGCGCAGATCGCACGGCACTTGTGGCCCACGCTCGCGACTGGCGTGGCGAGTACGTGTATCGCGTACTTCACGTTCCTGTTCTCGGGCGTGATCGGTCTCGCGCAGCTCGCATGCTTCACCGTTGCCGGACTGGCAGTCGCGGGCTTGACGACGCGCTTCGGCCTGCCGCCGCTGATGGATCGCGCCGCGCAGGACTTCGGCGACTCGCGGTTTCTCGACCGGCTGTGGAACCGCATCGAGGCGCTGCCGCGGATGCGCTGGATCGCGGTGATCATCGCCGTCGTCGCGCTCGCAGCGATCGTGCTGGCGCCGCAACGCTTCTGGGAGAACGACCTCGCGCGGCTGACGCCCGTTCCAGAAGATCTGTTGGTTCAGGACCAGCGGCTGCGCGCGGAGCTCGGCACTCCGGACGTGCGTTACTTGCTCGTCGTGGACGCGCCAGATAGCGACGCCGCGTTGCGCCAGCTGGAAACTCTCGATCCGGCGTTGCAAGCATTGGTCGCGCGCCGCGCGATCGGCGGATACGATCACGCCGCGCGCTACGTCCCGAGCGCCGAGACGCAGTTGCGTCGCCGACATCGTCTGCCGAATGACGACACGCTGCGCGATGCCATGCGCGCCGCGCTGGCCGACACGCCGTTCCGACCGGATGTGTTCACGCCGTTCGCGCAGGACGTCCAGCGCGCGCGCCGGCTGCCGCCGTTGTCGATCGAGAAGATGCGCAACACCAGCCTCGGCGCGAGCATGGACATGCTGATCTCGCAGCGGCGAGAGCGGACCAGCGCGCTCGTTACATTCAGCGGCGTGCAGGACGTCGCGGCCTTGCAAGCCTTCGCGGCTGCCGCTGGCAACAACGTGCGCCTGCTGGATACGAAAGGGGAGGCGGAAGCGCTCGTGGCCGCACAACGCACACGCATGCTGTGGACGCTGGCGGTCGCGGCGCTGCTGCTAATCAGCGTAATCACGATTGCGCTGCGTTCGAGATCGCGCGTCTATCGCGTGCTGGCGCCGATGGCACTGACGACGCTCATCGTGCTCGCTGCGCTGCGCGTGAGCGGCGTGTCGCTGAACTTGTTTCACCTGATCGCGCTGGTCCTCGCGGCCGGGCTGGGGCTGGATTACGCGTTGTTCTTCGAGCACGCCGCAGCGGATCGTGCCGAGCAACGCCGCACGCTGCATGCCGTGCTGGTCTGCTCGCTTTCGACGCTGATGGTCTTTGCGCTGCTGATGATCTCGGACGTGCCGGTCCTGCGCGCGATCGGCGTGACGGTGACACTCGGCGTGGTGTTCAACTTCGTGCTGGCGTTGCTGCTGACGCGCCCTGCTGCCAAAGAAATGCGGCCGGTCTCGATTTCTTCCCTCATCCCGCAGCAGGGCTCGATGTGCCTGCTCGAGCGCCTGGTCGATTGGGACGAGCGCCGCGTGGTGCTGGAGACCGATACGCATCGGGCGCCGTCGAACCCGCTACGGGTCGGCGACAAGCTGCGCGCAATTCATCTCTGCGAATACGGCGCACAAGCAATGGCTGTTCACGGCGGGCTGCGGATCGGTTCGCGCACGGCGGCGGACGGTATGTTAGTGGCGATGCGCTCAGTCACCTTCACGCGCGACTGGATTCACGATCTACCGTCGAGTCTGCGCGTCGAGGCGGAGTGTCTGCAGCACGATGCAGCCAGCCTGCAATACACCTTCCGTGTCACTCATCGCGGCGAGTTGCTGGCGGAAGGTCGGGCTGCGGTGATGCTGCAGGCTCCGCGAACAGCGTGAGTCACTGCGATCCACTCACTTGCGCATGCAGCAGGCAGTGATCGCTCAACGCGAGGACGACGCTGGCCGGAGTCGAATGCGCGAGTGCTTCGAAGAACGGCAGACAAGGTGCAAGAGCGTTCTCCGCAACGAGCGCTGCCGCGCCTGAGCGCGCCTGCGTGATGTCAGCCGCACTGCCCTGCTCGACACGCAACGCCAACGTGCGCTGGGATTCGCCGCGCGGCGGCGCGAGCACCAACGCGACACCGAGCAATCCGGTGCTCGGCGCAACAGTGCCGAGCGGGCCTTTTGCTTCGACGTCGAAGGCGACACACACGACTGGTTGCTCGTCGCACACGACCTGCGTCGCCGCTTCCAACACGGCGCTCGCGAACGTGTAGCGATACGCGCTGATCGCCGTGTAGGACGCGTGACTGGCAGTGCCGATACTCCAGTAACCTGCGGCCGCGTTGTGGACGGAGTTGTGGAACTTCGTCGGCGAGATGAGCGTCGGTGTGCCCGCCAGCGTCGCGCACATGTAGTCGCTGATCCCGAGATCGCCGTACGTGGACGCGAACACCGAGCGCAATTGCGCGGGCGAGCGATCCGCCGCTTCGCACGCGCGCGCTGCAACTTCGAGCGCGAGCGCGACTGTGTCCGGCGCACGACGCCGTTCTGTCGGCGCGAGCAGGCCCGGCGTCGGTCGGGGCGCGGGAGTTGCAGACGCGTCCTGCTCGCCGCGAATCACCGCACGCGCGATCGTCCAGCCGGGCATGCGCGTGTGCCAGAACGCGACGCCTTCGATCGCAATCGGCGGCAGCGCGCTCACGTGAGATCACCGCGGCCGAGCGCCAGCACGCAATTGCTGCCGCCGAAACCGAAGGAGAAACTCAGCGCGCGCTGCGCCCGCCGCTGCTCGTTCTCGCGGCGAATCTGCGGCCCGCACGCGGGATCCAGTTGCCCGGTGTTGAGCGTGCCCGGCAACCAGCCGCTCTCCAATGCAATGAGACTGATCGCAGCCTCGACGATGCCGGCTGCACCGAGCGTATGACCCGTCCAACCCTTGGTCGAGCTCGCGAACGTGCGCGACGGAAACAGATCCGCAACGAGCCGCGCCTCGACTTCGTCGTTCTTCAAGCTGGCCGTGCCGTGCAGGTTGATGTAGTCGATGCTCGCCGGCGTCAGCTGCGAAGATTCCAGTGCATCTTGCAAGGCGCGGCGCGCACCGACACCTTCCGGATGCGGCGCCGACATGTGATGAGCATCGCTCGACTCGCCGTACCCGAGCAGCCACGCGCCGCTGCCCGCTTCGCGCTCCAGCAGCGCGAAACCCGCGGCTTCGCCGATGTTGATGCCGTGGCGGGCCACGTCGAACGGCCGGCAACGCTCGCTCGCTATCAGCTCCAGCGAGTTGAAGCCGAACAGCGTGCTGCCGCAGAGCGTATCGACACCGCCGACGACCGCCGCATCGGCGAGCCCGGCACGAATCAGCCGCTCGGCCTGGCCGAAAACTTTCGCGCTCGACGAGCACGCGGTCGCGACCGTCACGGCGATGCCGCGCAGCGCGAGTGCGTGCTGCACGAAATCACCGAGCGAATGCGGCGTGTGAACGATCGGCCGACGCAAGTCGGCGGGATAGCGCCCATCGGATTCGAGCCGACGATAGGCATCTTCGCTCGCACCGATGCTCGCCGTGGAAGTGCCGATCAGCACTGCGATGCGCTCGGCACCATAGCGCTCGCGCGCCGCCGCGACGGCGTCGACGAAATCATCGATGACGAGCCCGCGCCACGCGAGGCGGTTGTTGCGGCATTCCCATTCCGCCCACGCAGCTGGCAGTGCTTGCTCCTCGAGCCCGGGCACGCGGCCGATCCAGGTCGCGAGCGGACTCGCACCGAAGTCGTTGGGCGTGAGGCCGCTGCGCCGCTCGACGAGCGCGCTCAGCGTCGCAGCACGGCCGGTTCCCGCCGCCGAGCACACCGTGTAAGCGGTGACGCGCAACGGCCGGAATTTCAGCGTCGACATGTCAGGTGGTGCGATGACGCTCGATGTGGGCGGCGAGCGAGCGCAGCGAGCGGAAGATGCGCAGATTGTTCTCGTCGTCCGAGCGCAGCTGGAAGCCGTAACGCTTGGAGATCTCGAGCGCCAGCTCCAGCGCGTCGATCGAATCCAGGCCGAGGCCGGTCTTGAACAGCGCGGCCTCCGGCTCGATGTCGGCGGGCGCGACGCCTTCGAGATTGAGCGCGGTCACGATGAGTTCGGCAAGCTCGCGCTCGCCGGCCGACTGAATTGCTGACATGAATAATTTTCTTGACGACGGTGTGGCGCCGCGGGCGAAGTGTATCACCCCTGAAAATTCGGGTTCACTAGTGCGGCCAGCAGCGCTGCGCGCGGCAGTTTGCCGAGCTCATTGCGCGGCAAGGCGTCGACGAGCAGCAGCGGGCGCGGCAGGAATGCGGGGTCGACGCTCGCGGCGAGCTGCTCGTGGATCTGCTCGACGCTGCGGCCCGGCGCGACGACCAGCGCGGCCAGCCGGCGAATCGTCGCGACCGCTTCCGCGCCCGGCTGAAACACTACTGCGTCCTGAACGCCGTCGATAGCGAGCACGCGCCGCGTAAGATCGGCCAGCGATGCGCGTTTGCCTGCCACCTCGATCAGGTCGGCGTTGCGGCCTTGGACGCGAAATTCGCCTGTGCCGTGCAGCTCGACGTGATCCTGCAGCAGGATCGGTTGACGGTTCCACGGCGCCGCGACCAGCGTGCCCTCGGCTGTGGATTCGAGTCGCACGCCATCGTGCAATTTCCACAGCTCGTCCTGCGCCGTGCGACGGCTCGCGAAGGCGCAAGTCTCCGTCGAGCCGAAGATCTCCAGCAGACGTCCACCGAGCTTCGCCTCAACCTCCCGGGCCAATGCCCGATCGAGCGGCGCGGTTGCAGAAACGGTCAACGCGACTTGCGGAAACGGCTGCGGCGACTCGACCAATGCGCGCAGATGCACGGGCGTGCTGACGAGCACGCGCGGCGTCGGCAACTCGTTGAGCGCGCCCGCGACATCCGCGGGAAACAA